>ENA-UOJE01000023-UOJE01000023.1-human-gut-metagenome-genome-assembly--contig:-C23-NODE-23-length-191649-cov-15.986706_pt1 | contig 191649 bp, 171 predicted proteins | sample MGYA00242341_ERZ723888 | MGnify/ENA metagenome assembly ERZ723888 | reverse complement strand
AGCATGCGGCTGTTAACCGCAGGGTCGTTGGTTCGAGTCCAACAGGGGGAGCCACAAAAGGAACTTAAGTTTGTCTCAACGATAAATTTAAGTTCTTTTTCATTTTTGGTCAAAATCTAGCGAAAAACTATGATTTTGGCTCTTTTTTTATGCAAAAAACTGGAAATTTTGCTATTTTAAGATGTAAAATTAGTTAAAAACTGTGAGGGATTATAGAGTTTATAACTAGGGAAAGAACTTTATAAAGTTGTAGAATGAGTGACTCGAACCAACAATATTTAATTGTGTGAGGTTAGAGAGTACTCCCAGCAATGGTTTTTCGAGTCCACAACGGGGAGTATGATTCACTACAACAAAAAGTCTATATAAATTATTTTCTTACAGGGGTACTAAACATCTTGAAAAAAATGATATGATGTGATATAATATGATTAATAACATAGAGTTGGAGTCAATATGGAATTTAAAGATAAGGTTTACCAAGCTAGAATGCAATTAAATTTAACACAAATGGAATTCGCAAAAGAATTGGGTTTTGGATTCGCTACAATTAGTAGGTGGGAAAATGGAGTAACAAGACCAACAAAACTTAAGGAATATGCCTTTAATCAGTTTTGTAAAGAGAAAAGTATTAATTTTGTAGAGGAGTCTAAATAATGAAAGTAATTAGTTTGTTTAGTGGCTGTGGCGGATTGGATTTGGGCTTTGAAAAAGCAGGCTTTGATGTTGCTGTTGCGAATGAATTTGACCCTACAATTTGGGAAACTTTTAAGGCGAATCATCCTTTAACAAAACTAATAGAGGGAGACATTCGTAAAATTAAAGAAGAAGATTTTCCTAATAAAATTGATGGGATAATTGGTGGTCCACCTTGTCAGTCTTGGTCAGAGGCAGGTTCATTACGAGGAATAGATGATTCACGCGGTAAATTGTTTTATGAATATATAAGAATATTAAAAAGTAAACAACCTAAATTTTTTCTTGCGGAAAATGTAAGTGGTATGTTAGCTAATAGACATTCGGAGGCTGTTAAAAACATAATACAAACATTTAAGGAATGTGGATATAATGTTTCGGTTACATTGGTAAATGCAAAAGACTATGGAGTAGCACAAGAAAGGAAAAGAGTTTTCTATATTGGATTTAGAAGTGATTTGAATATTGATTTTAACTTTCCAGAAGGTTCAACAAAAAAAGGTAACAAGTTGACATTGCGTGATGTTATTTGGGATTTGCAATTTACGGCTGTTCCTGCAGGAGAGAAGAATTATCATAACCCAGTAGCTATAAATAATAACGAGTATTTTACAGGTTCATATTCAACTATATTTATGAGTAGAAATCGTGTAAAGGATTGGGATGAGCAGGCTTTTACGGTTCAAGCATCGGGTAGACAGTGTCAAATTCACCCTCAGGCACCTAAAATGGAATTTATTTCTCAAAACAAAAGGGAATTCGTTAAGGGTAAAGAACATTTATATCGCCGTATGTCAATTAGGGAAGTTGCGAGAGTTCAAGGGTTTCCAGATTCCTTCAAGTTTATATATAAGAATACGGATGATGCTTATAAAATGATAGGAAATGCTGTACCAGTAAATCTTGCTTATGAGGTTGCTGTAGCAATAAAAGAAACTTTAGAAAAAGCATAGGAGAAAAATATGAGTGAACAAAGTAATAACCAAGGGCGTGCATATGAATACATTTGTGTGTTGACATTATGTGAAGAAATACAAAAGCTGAGACCTGCAATAGTTCAAATAAATAGCGCCTTAAATGCTAACGCTAATGCGTGGAATAGTCTTTCTCCAGTTCTTCAAAACATTTTAACAGAAAGTGCAAAAGCAACGGTTGGTACAATTTTTGACATGGAACCGATGCTACTTGAAGAAGGCGAAGATATGGTGGTGCTTACGTGTCAAACAGATAGCGAAGGAAAGGAGGGCGACGTTAGAGATATTGTAATTACTAGAAAAGACGCAAAATGGGAAATTGGTTTAAGTATAAAGCATAATCATTTTGCCGTAAAGCATAGTCGTTTAGGTAAGTCTTTAGATTTTGGTTCAAAATGGTTTGGTGTTCCTTGTTCTGCTGAATATTGGCAAGAAATAAAACCTATTTTTGATTATTTGACAGAGCAAAAATCATTTGATAAAAAATGGAGTGAATTACCATCAAAAGATTTACAAATCTATGTTCCTCTTTTAAGGGCATTTATTAAAGAAATTCAAAAGAGCAATAGCATTGATTCTGCTGTGCCACGCAAAATGGTGGAATATTTACTTGGCGAATTTGATTTTTATAAAGTTATAAGTATTGACAGCAAAAGAATTACACAAATTCAATCATATAATTTGCACGGAAAACTTAATCAACCAAGCCGTATAAATCAACCTAGAATTCAAATACCAGTTGCTTCTTTGCCTACAAGAATTGTTAGTTTTGATTTTAAGCCTAATAGCACAAATACGGTAGAACTTTATATGGATGGGGGCTGGCAATTTAATTTCCGTATACATAACGCTTCTACTAAAGTAGAAACCAGTCTTAAATTTGACGTACAAATTGTCGGCATGCCAGCAACGATAATTTCAATAAATTGTTCGTGGAAATAATGATAAAAATAATTAAAGGATATTAATAATGGATTTTGAGCAATTAAACAATACTATAAAAAACTATTTGGATAACGATAAAACAAATAGTGCTATTATGCTTACTGGCGAATGGGGTTCTGGCAAAAGTTATTATATAAGGAATGAGTTGTTGCCATATATTGAAAAGGACGGCGATAAAAAATGTATTGTCGTTTCTTTATATGGAATAAGCGATATCGCCGAAATAAACAAGAACATATATCTTGAATTGCGAGCAAAGATGCTTAGTAAAAAATCCGAAAAAATATCTTCCGGGAAATTAATAGCTAAGACAATAGTTAAAGGGGTGACAAGTTTTTTTGGGGTTGATTTGAGTGTAAGTGAGAAAGACTTAAACAATCTATATAGTTCTGTTGACTTGACTGGTAAACTGATTGTTTTAGAAGATGTGGAGCGCAGTTCCATTGATATAAAAGAGATATTGGGATATGTTAACAGTTTGGTTGAGCAAGACGGCGTAAAAGTTCTATTAGTTGCAAACGAACAAGAAATTTATAAATATGAAGAAATAGTAGAAGAAAAAGACGGCAAGAAAAATATTAAAAAAGTGTTTTCGTCTGACACATTAGAATATTTAAAAATCAAAGAAAAAACCATTAATGATACCATTTATTTTATGGGTAATTATATTGAAACGATAGAAAATATAATGAGAAATTTTTCGAACAAATATTTTGATTTGATGATTGCCGATAAAAATATTTTAGGGTATTCTAATATCGCTGATGAGATTCGATATGCGATAATGACGATAGAAGTAAACTCATATAATTTCCGTTCATTTATTTTTGGATGTCAAAAAGTTGTGGATTTACTCAACGGCATTGATTTTGATTTGGACATAGATTTTGTAAGGGCATTATTTTTAGGGGTAATTATCTTCGCATTTAAGCATAAGAAAAATGTTTTTTTGTGTTGGGAGGATGATAAATCGATTACATCAACTACATTGGGGTCATATAAGTATCCTTTGTATAAAATTGCGTACGACTATGTTGTTTTTCAGCAAAAAGATAAAAAACTATTAGAGGCAAGCAATAGATATTTTATAGAACAGAGAGATGCATTATTAAAAAAGAATGCAGTATCGGAAGTTTTAAATGTAATTTATAATTATTATGAATTGAACGAGGAAGATGTTGTTTCTGCAGTAATTAGTACCTGCGATTTTCTAGAGAAAGACGATATTCCTTATAGTGAATATTTAAAATTATCCAATTATTTAATTTCCTTAAAATATGTAGTTGAGTGTTACGATTTGGTAGATAAATGTAAGAATTTTATGATTCAAAATATAAGGAAAGCGAGTATGCAAAACAAGATAAAGTTGTTGCATAATAGTGGAATCGAACTACATACAGAAGATGAACAAAAAGAATTTGCTGAATTTGAAAAGGAATTAAAAGATATTGCTGATTCTGATAATAGACAGTGGCAAGATTATAATTATACTGTTGAAGAATTTGATGAGTTTTATGGCAAAATTTCCAAACGGGAAGATAGATTTTTAAGCGACCGTGCTTTTATGCAGAAAATTGATGTTGATAAATTGTTGCAATTAATTCCATTGCTTGAAACTAGTCAAATATCAAAATTAAGAAGCGTTTTTTTAGGTAGATATGGATATGCTAATATTAATGAGTTCTTTATGTTAGAAAAGCCATATCTAGAACAATTAAAACAAGGATTAGAAGAGTTATTAAAACAAGGAGCGTTTGAAGATAAGATAAAAGCCAACCAAATTAAGTGGTTTATATCTAACTTGGAAAACTTTATTTTGAAGTTAAATAAATAATAGAATTAATGTTTAAATTTTTCTGACTTTTTGTATGTTTAACCCTTAAAAATGACAAAATATTTTGCAATATTATATATGAAAAAACCCAAAAAATGACCGTGTTTTTCTTAAACACGGTCATTTTCTTAAAGGTTTTCACGAAAATTATAGCAGTTTTGTTTACCGCAGTGTCGTCTCAAAACAACATTACGGCGTTTTTTCGGTTCGACTGCGGTTAAAGATAACGCGATGTAATTGATTAAGTTATTTGACATAACTCTAAAAATTTGTTAAAATAATCCATAAGCTTGAAATGAAAACTCAACTTTTGCCCTATAACAAAAAGAACGTCGCCGTTGCGGCGGAGGTAATAAAAAACGGCGGAATTGTCGCCTTTCCCACCGAAACCGTTTACGGTCTTGGGGCAAACGCATTCGACGCGCGCGCGGTTGACAAAATTTTTGCGGCGAAGGGGCGTCCCGGAGACAATCCGCTCATCGTGCACGTCTGCAAAAAAAGTCAGATAGAGGAGGTCGCCTGCGAAATCAGCGCCGACGCGAGGAAAATCATTGACAAGCTTTGGCCTGACAGCTTGACGATTGTGCTCAAAAAGCGCGACTCGCTCCCGCCCAACGTCACGGCTGGGCTTGACACCGTTGCGGTCAGGATGCCCGCAAGCCGCGAAGCGCGCGGTTTTATACGTGCGTGCGGCGTGCCTCTTGCCGCTCCTTCGGCAAACAAATCGGGGCGTCCGAGTCCGACGTCTGTTTTGCAGGTTGCGGAGGACATGGACGGCAGGCTGCCCGTCATTTTGTCGGGCAGAAATTGTCGCGTCGGGATAGAGTCGACGGTTTTGGATTTGACGGGAGAAGCGCCTGTCGTTCTGCGTCCCGGCATAGTTTCCGCCGCGTCGATAGAAAGGGTATTGTCTAAAAGGGTTGTTTATCTCAAAGAGGACGCGCCCTCGGCAAAGCTCAATTCGCCCGGACTTCGTTACAGACATTACGCGCCTTGCTGCGAAATGGCGCTCAATCTCGACGGAGACAGGGAAAAGATTTTTGCGCGTTACAGAGAAGCCGTGCAGGCTGGGAAAAATCCCGTTTTGCTGTGCGGTATGGAGCGGGAGGAAAATTTTGAGGACGCCGAGACGGTCTGTCTCGGAAGCACCGACGAGGAGTGCGCGCGCAATCTTTTCGGCGCGTTGAGAGCGCTTGAAAAAAAACACGACTGCATCATAGCCGTCTGGACGAGAAAAGGCGAGGTGGCAGACAGCGTTTTGAACCGTCTCAAAAGGTCGGCGGGCAACAACATTTTTTAATTTGTGAAAAAGGAAGTGATATAATATGACCATAGCATTAGCTTGCGACCATGCGGGTTACGCATTGAAAGAAGAAATCAAAACCCATCTTTTGCAAGAGGGGTACGAGTGCAAGGACTTCGGCACCTTCAGCGCCGAATCCTGCGACTACCCCGACTATGCTTACAAGGCAGCCAAGAGCGTGGCGTCGGGAGAATGCGAGCGCGGCGTGCTTGTATGCGGCACGGGTATAGGTATGAGCATAGTTGCCAACAAAGTCAAGGGCATACGCTGCGCCCTGTGCACCGAGGAGTTTTCCGCGAGGGCGACGAGACAGCACAACGATTCCAACGTGCTTGCTTTGGGAGCACGCGTAATCGACGCGCCCAAAGCCAAGCTGTTGACGGACATTTTTCTTACCACGGAGTTTGAGGGCGGACGCCACAGACGCCGTCTTGACAAAATTACGAGAATAGAAGAAAACGCCTGCGATTGAACGTCGCGGGTTTTTCTTAAAAATTTATCGTTTTATATTGAGGCAATCTCCGAAATGGTCTTGCAAATTGCCTGCGGTTGTGGTAAAATAATCAATAACGAAATTTGAGGCGGACAAGCCTTGAACGGAGGCAGAAATGGATGAGAAAAACGCAAACGGTGAAATAAACGCCAACGAATCGGTCAAACAGTTGTCGGACAGCGACGCTCAAAGCGTCGAGTCCGCGGCGGAGGCCCGCGAGTTTGACGTTGTCACGGAAAAGCCTGCGCAAAGACAGGAAAAGAAAACGAAAAACGCGGCAAAGCGGCCGTCGGGAAAACAGCGGAGCGAAACAACGCAGGTTGTTACCAAAACCGCAGTCAGGACGCTGGTTGTACTTGTAGCCGCGCTGATTGTGATTTTCGCTTTTTATATTTTGGTTTTTCCCGCGTCGTCGGGCAGCTTTTGCTATACGGTGGGGATGAAAAACACCTCCGCATGGCTTGCGTCCCGCGCCGCAAAAAAGAGCGGCGAGGTGGACGACTATTACACTGCCTTTTTGCGCGCCGTTGACGCAAAGAATTGGTCGATAGTCGAGCGGTCGGGCAGGGCTTTGCTTGTGCCTGCCGAGGTGGACGGAACTAAATTCACATCTTCCGATTTTACGGATTTCTGCGACGAGCTTGACGACAACGAAATTTTGTCCGAGCGTGATTTCAGCACAAAGACCTACGTGCAGTACAATTATATTTACAGCATAGCTGTCAGGCTTGACGAAAACGACGAAAACATTTTCAATCTCGCAAAAAGCTATATCAACAGCGGCAGCAGCTATTATTATGCGGGCTACAATCCGCTCAAAGCCTATATAGACGCGGCGGTGAAAAACAAAAAAATCGAGCCGAACATGATTCTTGACGAATTTATGGATTATTATCAAAGTTATTCGTGGCGCGACGAAATCGGCGGAGACCATGCCACCGCGCAGAGATATATGCGTCAGGACTTAAAACGGCTGGTCGAGGCGAGAATGGGCGAAAAGGATAAGCAGGGAAACATCACCGTCGTTTGGGAAGAAGGCAACGAAGTCCACGATTTTTGGAAGGATAAATTAAATTAAAATTACCTAATTTTCAGGAGAGCAAGATACAACATGGAAAAGATTGTTAAAGAAGGCTTGACCTTCGACGACGTTCTTATTATACCTCAGGCTTCGGATTTTCAGCCGAGTCAGGCTGATTTGTCGGTAAAGCTGTGCGACAAAATCAAACTCAACATTCCGTTGATGAGCGCGGCAATGGACACCGTCACCGAATACAAGCTTGCGATTGCCATGGCGCGCGAGGGCGGGCTGGGGCTTATTCACAAAAATATGTCGATAGACGAGCAGGCAAGTCAGGTTGACAAGGTAAAGAGAAGCGAGCACGGCGTGATTACCGACCCGTTTTCGCTGCATCCCGAAAATATGGTCACCGAGGCGTTGGAGCTTATGGCGCGCTACAAAATTTCGGGCGTTCCCATTGTGGACGACACGGACAGGCTTGTGGGCATACTCACAAACCGCGACCTGCGTTTTGAAACCAATTTCAATCAGCCGATAAACAATGTCATGACCAAAGAGAATCTCGTGACGGCGCCTGTGGGCACCACTCTCAAACAGGCTCAGGAAATACTCGGCAAACACCGTATCGAAAAGCTCCCGATAGTAGACAAAAACTTCAAGCTAAAAGGCTTGATTACAATCAAGGACATAGAAAAATCAATTCAGTATCCCAACTCCGCGAAAGACTCCAAGGGACGGCTTTTGGCGGGCGCCGCGGTAGGCATCGCAAAAGGAACGATGGAGCGCGTTGCCGCTCTGGTTGACGCGGGAGTCGACGTTGTTGCCATAGACACTGCCCACGGTCACTCCCGTTTCGTCGGTGAAATGGTGACTGCAATCAAAGAAAAATTTCCCGACCTGCCTGTGATTGCCGGCAACGTGGCTACGGCTGCGGCAACCGAGGCGCTCATCAAAGCGGGCGCTGACGTAGTCAAGGTAGGCATGGGACCCGGCTCCATATGCACGACGCGCGTTGTGGCGGGTATCGGCGTGCCGCAGATAACGGCCATTATGGATTGCGCCGAGGCGGCGGACAAGTTGGGCAAACGCATCATAGGCGACGGCGGCATCAAGTATTCCGGCGACATAGCCAAAGCCATTGCGGCAGGCGCAAGCGCCGTTATGATAGGCAGTCTGTTTGCGGGGACGCTCGAAAGCCCCGGCGCTATGGAAATTTTCCAAGGCAGAAGCTTCAAGGTCTATCGCGGCATGGGTTCGCTCGCAGCTATGGAGGCAGGCTCCAAGGACAGATATTTTCAGGAGTCGGCGACCAAGTTCGTGCCCGAGGGCGTCGAGGGCAGGGTTCCTTACAGGGGCGCTCTCGGAGAAATGGTGTTCCAACTCATGGGCGGTTTGAGAAGCGGCATGGGCTACGCGGGGCAGCAGACAATAGACGGTATGCGCAAAAACGCGCGGTTTACGCGGATAACCAACGCGGGTCTGATTGAAAGTCATCCTCACGACATTTCGATAACAAAAGAGTCGCCCAACTATTCTACCAAGATATAAAACGAAAAATATGGACAAAATATTAGTTATCGATTTCGGCGGTCAGTATATTCAACTGATAGCGCGCGCAGTCAGAGAACAGAATGTTTATTGCGAAATCATGCCTTGGCGCGCGGGTATGGACAAAATCAGGGCTTACGGAGCCAAGGGCATTATTTTAAGCGGCGGACCGCACAGTGTCTACGAGGAAAACGCGCCTCAGATTTCAGACGAAATTTTCAGTCTCGGAGTGCCCGTTCTCGGCATATGCTACGGTATGCAGTACATTGCGCACAGGCTCGGCGGCGTTGTGCGCACCGCGCCCGTCAGCGAATACGGAAAGCAGTATCTCAACGTGAATCAGTCCGAGCTGTTTTCCTCCGTCAAGCAGAACAGCGTCGTCTGGATGAGTCACTGCGACTACATAAGCGAAATTCCCGCAGGCTTCCGCAGGACGGCGACTACGCCTACCTGTCCTGTAGCCGCGTTGGAGTGCGTCGAAAAGAAAATTTACGGCGTACAGTTTCATCCCGAGGTCAATCATACGGAATACGGCAGGCAAATACTCAAAAACTTTTTGTATTCCGTTTGCAAAATCGAGGAACGTTGGTCGATAGGCAATTTTGTCACCGAAAGCGTGGAAAAAATCCGCAAAAGGGTCGGGGACGGAAAGGTGCTTTGCGCTTTGTCGGGCGGCGTGGACAGCGCTGTTGCGGCGGCGTTGGTTCAAAAGGCGGTCGGAGACCGCCTGACCTGCGTTTACGTTGATCACGGATTGATGCGGAAAAACGAAACGGAGGAAATTATCAGAGTTTTCCGCGACGAAAGGGGATTCAATCTGATAGCGGTGGATGCGGGAGAGCATTTTCTTAACAAGCTGTCAGGCGTAACCGACCCCGAGCGCAAGAGAAAAATCATAGGCGAGGAGTTTATCCGGGTCTTTGAAAAGGAAGCTAAAAAAATAGGTGCGGTGGACTTTCTTGTGCAGGGCACCATATATCCCGACGTTATAGAAAGCGGCAGTCCTACGAGCGCGGTCATAAAGAGCCACCACAACGTGGGCGGTTTGCCGTCTGTCGTGGATTTCAAGGAAATACTCGAACCGTTGAGGGATTTGTTCAAGGACGAGGTGAGAAAGGTGGGCGTCGCATTGGGATTGCCCGACAGCATAGTTATGCGTCAGCCCTTCCCCGGTCCGGGACTTGCAATCAGGGTGCTTGGAGAAATAACTCCCGAAAAACTCGGTATTTTGCGCGAAGCCGACTACATTTTCCGCACCGAGCTTGAAAACGCGGGACTCAACCGCGACATATGGCAGTATTTCGTTGTTTTGACCAACGCCAAATCGGTGGGGGTTATGGGAGATTTCAGAACGTACAGCTACACTGTTGCGTTGCGGGCGGTGACAAGCGTGGACGGTATGACGGCGGATTGGGCGCGGATACCATTTGACGTTTTGGAGCGCATATCCAACAAAATCGTCAACAATGTGGAGCACGTAAACAGAGTCGTCTACGACGTCACAAGCAAGCCTCCCGCGACAATCGAGTGGGAATAAAATCAAACGGCTCCGCATTTTTCAGGCGGAGCCTTTTTCGGACTTGAAATGAATTTTTTGGCATTTGATATCGAAGCGGCAAACGGTTACAAGCCTTACAGCATTTGCAGCGTGGGTTACGTTATCGCGGACGAGAGCTTCAATATTCTACACAAGGAAAATATTTGGATAAACCCCAAAACGAAATATAACCTGAACGGCACGCGCAAAAACGTCGGCATAGATTTGCATCTCGACAAAGACGTGATTGAGCATGCGCCTGCATTCGGGCAGGTTTACGACAGACTCAAAGATCTGTTGACGGACCCGACCGTGCGTGTGGTGGGGCACGCGGTGGAAAGCGACGTAAGTATGCTCAACAGCGCGTGCAGGCACAACAGACTTCCGTGCATCAATTTCGATTTTATCTGTTCGCAGCTGCTTTTCAAGCTTTATCGGGGCGACAAGGACGTGAGGGGGCTTGACAAAATCGCCGACGAGCTGGGGATAAGCTTTGCCCACCACGCCTCCGACGAGGACGCGCTTGCAAGCATGCTTACTTTAAAATATCTTTGCGAGGACAGCGCTCTTTCGGTAGAAGGTCTTTTGGAAAAATTCAACGTGCGTATCGGCAGCAACAGAAATTTCGTTGTAACGCGCACGGTTTCTCTGTCCGGACAAATAAGCAAAAAACGCGTTACTTCGGAGGCAATAAAAGCCATTTCCGAATATATACGTTCCAACAGACTGAGAAGCGCCCCCTGCGGCGCGCTTAAAGGGAAACTTGTCAGTCTTTCCCGCGCGTTGGAATGCTCGGGAGGCGAGGTTTTGCACAGCGTGATTAAAAAGATTTACGCTTGCGGCGGACAATATACCGCCAAGGTCAGCAAGGGCAGTATATATGTCAAAGAGGAGGGCGAGCCGTCCGAAACCGACGCCATGAGGGAAAAATATCTGTCGGAACTGCGCAAAAACGGCTTCGATTGCGAAATATTGAACGTAAAGGAATTTCTCTACAAATAAAATAAGCCTCCGTGCGAAACAGTGCGCACGGGGGCTTTTGTTATTAAAATTTTTTCAGATAACCCATTCGCCGTCCTCGAACAGAGCTACGACTTTGCCGTCGTAGCCTATACCTTCGACGTGCAAATCCTTTGTGCCTACCATGAAGTCGCAGTGCTCGATCGAGTCGTTTACGCCGAGCTTGTCAAGCTGCTCGACGGTCAGCTTGTCGCCGTTTTTGACGGTTGAGGGATAGCCCTTTCCGAGAGCAAGGTGGCAGCTGGCGTTTTCGTCGAAAAGGGTGTTGTAGAAAAGAATGCCCAATTCGGAAATGGGGGAGTGTTTGCCGATTAACGCGATTTCTCCGAGATAATGGCTTCCCTCGTCCGTTTCCACGAGATTTTTAAGCGTTTCGTAGCCCTTTGCCGCGCCGAAGTTGCAAACGCGACCGTCCTTGAATTCGATGAAGAAATCGTCGATGACCGTTCCGTTTTCAACAAGAGGAAGCGCGCTTTTCACGATACCGTTTACCTTGTACTTGTGGGGAGCGGTGAAAACCTCTTCGGTGGGCATATTTGCGGTGAAGTTTATTCCGTCCAGCGCTTTTTCGCCTGCGCCCGTCCAGATATGTCCCTCGGCAAGACCGACTTTTAGGTCGGTGCCTTTGGAGTTTGTCATGCGTATGTACTCGAAATTGTGCTCGTTGAGGAATTTTGCTCTGTGTTCGAGTTTTTCGTTGTGTTCCTTCCATGCTTTGACGGGGTCTTTTTCGTTGAGGCGCATTGTCACCGCTATTGCGTCCCAAAGCTTGTCCACAGCCTGCTCGTCGGAGCAATTCGGGAAAATCTTTTTCGCCCAGTTTACCGACGGTACGGGTACGATACACCAACGGACCGCGTTTGACATGGTGGCTTTTCTGAATTCTATGAATTTTTTGCTCGACGCCGTGGAATAAGCCTTGATTTTTCCCGCGTCGATTCCTTCGAAAATATCGGGGTCGTCCGAGGTTATGGAAATATGCGCGGCTTTTTGCGTCACGCCGTAAAGTTTTTGCGCGACCATCCATTCGGGAATGTCCACAAGCGTTTCCGTATCGGCGTGTTGGTATCTGATTTTGGAAAGCTTTTCGTCCTTCCAATAGACGAAAACGTCTTTGGCTCCGGCTTCAAAAGCGGTTTCGGCGATTATGTGGGCGAACTCGCCGCATTCTATGGGGGAGTTGATGATGAGAATCTGACCCTTTTGCAGGTTTACGCCTATTTCGACTGCCAGACGTGCGAATTGTTTTTGTTTTTCGTTGCTTAACATTTATATGCTCCTTGTTTTTATTTTTTAAAATTTCAATGCCTGAGAAATATAGCCTTCCAGCTCTTCCGTCTTGATTCGGATTTGCTCCATGCTGTCGCGCATTCTTACCGTCACGGTGTCGTCCTCCAAGGTCTGAAAATCCACCGTTATGCAAAAAGGCGTGCCTATTTCGTCCTGTCTGCGGTACCGTTTGCCGATGCTTCCCGTCTCGTCATAGTCCACGTTAAAGCTTTTTGCCAGCCTGTCGCAGATTTGCGCTGCGTTTTCTCCCAGCTTTTTTTGCAACGGCAGCACAGCCGCCTTGAAGGGGGCAAGCGCGGGGTGGAGTCTTAGCACGACGCGCGTTTCGTTGTTTTCAAGCGTTTCCTCGTCGTATGCGTTGGACAAAAAGGCGAGCACTACACGGTCGGCGCCCAAAGAAGGCTCTATGCAATAGGGCACGTATTTTTCGTTGCTCACGGGGTCGGTGTATTCCATGCTTTCGCCGCTTGCGTTCTGATGACACATGAGGTCGAAATCCGTTCTGTCGGCTATGCCCCACAGCTCGCCCCAACCGAAAGGAAACAAAAATTCAAAGTCGGTGGTTGCCTTGGAGTAGTGGGAAAGCTCTTCTTTTTTGTGCTCGCGCATTCTCAGTCTGTCGTCGGAAATCCCCAACGATTTGAGCCAATCGCGGCAGCGGTTTTTCCAGTATTCAAACCATTCGAGGTCTGTGCCCGGCTTGCAGAAAAATTCAAGCTCCATCTGCTCGAATTCCCTTATGCGGAAGATAAAGTTTCCGGGAGTAATTTCGTTGCGGAAGCTTTTGCCTATCTGTCCCACGCCGAAAGGTATTCTTTTGCGGGTGGTGCGGCAGATGTTTTTGAAGTTGACGAAAATACCCTGAGCCGTTTCCGGTCTGAGGTACAGCGTGTTGGCGCTGTCCTCGGTTACTCCCTGAAAGGTTTTGAACATCAGGTTGAACTGCCTTATTTTTGTGAAATCACGGCTGCCGCACACGGGGCAGGCAATTTCGTGTTCCTCGATAAAGCTTTCCATCTGCTCGTTTGACCAGCCTGCGATGTTTAATGAAAGCTTTTTTTTCGCGGCGTAGTTTTCGATAAGGTTATCCGCGCGGTGACGGCTTTTGCAGCTTTTGCAGTCCATCAGAGGGTCGTCGAATTTGCCGCCGAGATGTCCGCTCGCCCTCCAGGTTGCGGGATTCATGAGAATGGCGGAGTCAAGCCCCACGTTTGTGGGCGGCTCCTGCACGAATTTAAGCCACCATGCTCTTTTGATGTTGTTTTTAAGTTCGACTCCAAGCGGACCGTAGTCCCATGCGTTTGCAAGTCCTCCGTAAATTTCGCTGCCGGCATATACAAAGCCTCTGCCCTTGCAGAGATTGACCAGCTTGTCCATTGTTACCTTGCTGTCCATAAAAAAACCTCAAAAGAAATTTTATTACAATCTCGAAAAAAAGTCAATTGTAAACCCCGATTTAAAAAAATTTTAACTCTGCGCGCTTAAAAGGCATAAAAAAAACGCGTTCAAAAGGGTTGTTGCCCCGACCGCGTTTTTAAGTTTTAAAATTCGAGAGGAATTTTTACTTCTCCCTGCGCGCTGTGGCACAGCGGACATTCCGTCCAGGCGGCTCTGCGCGTATCCTCGTGACCGCACTCCGTGCATTTCCATTGAATTGCTTTTTCGCTGTTGTACAGCTTGTCCTTTTCGAGCTTGGCGTAAATCTGTTCGAGTACGAGATAGTGTGAGCGCTCCACCTCTGCAATCAGCTCGAAAGCCTGCGCGACGTCGTGAAAGCCTTCATCCTTTGCCACCTGCGCGAAATCGGGATAAATTGTGGTTGCCTGATTGAGTTCGTCCTGCGCTACGGATTTTATTTCCTCGTTGAGCGTTCCCGCTTTGAAGGGGTATCCGGCGGTGAACTCTATGTTGGGCACTCTCTCCGTGCCGTTGTCGGTAATAAAGTCGTAAAAAACTTTGGCGTGCTTCATTTCGTTTGTCGCGTGCTCGGTGCATATCTGACCGACGTAGGCAAGTCCTTCCCGTTCCGCTTTGTCTTTGAGAAACTGATATCTTGCTCCGTCCTGACACTCTCCCGCAAACGCGCGCGCAAGATTTACGAAAGTTGTGGATTCCTTTAATTTCATGGTTTAAACCTCCGAAAAAAATTATGCACCTTTATGTTTGTCTTGATACGCAAAAAAAGAAATAATTTGTCATTTCCGCGGGAGAAAAGCAATAAACTTTTAATACTGAGGGACGGGAAAGGTTATGAAAGATTATATTGTGGAAAGGGTTTTGCAGTCGGCGGCATACGTAATTGCAAACAAAGCGACGGTACGCGCCTGCGCTTTGAAATTCGATGTGTCCAAATCGACGGTTCACAAGGACCTTACGGAGCGATTGGACAAAATCGACGCCGACTTGCGCAAAAAGGTGAAAGCCGTGCTTGACGTCAATCTCAACGAGCGGCACATCAGGGGCGGAACTGCTACCAAGGAAAAATACAAATCGGAAAACGCGCAATGAAAAAGGGGGAGTCCGTCAGTCGGGCTCCCCGTAGCTTTTGTCGGCAATAAATTTTTCTTCTGCCTTGTCCCACAGGTTGTACCTTTCGGGATGCATGACTGCGGCGGTGATTCTGTCTTTTGCAAAGGGTATGTCCTCCTGAATCTTTTTCAAAAGCGTTTTCATATATTCTCTTTGCGTATGCTTGTCGGCGGGACAGGGATTGTGAACGACGGGCAGATTTTTGGCGTAAGCGGCAATATCTCTTTCGTCGATAAAAACCATAGGTCTGATTACCGCAATTCCCGTGCGGCTCATAAACGACTTGGGCGCAAAGGTATTGAGCCTGCCCTCAAAGCACATGGAAAGCAAAAAGGTTTCCACAACGTCGTCGGCATGATGTCCCAACGCAAGCTTGCCGAATCCCTTTTGTCTGAGAACGCCGTTGAGCGCGCCCCGTCTCATTTTGGAGCACAGGCTGCAAGGATTTGATTCCTTGCGGATTTCAAAAAGAATCTGCGCAATGTCGGTTTTTTCGACGGTGTAGTCCACGTCAAGCTGCTCGCAAAATTTGCGCACGGGCGCGTATGCGTCCGCTTCGAAGCCCATGTCTACGGTGACTGCGGCAAGTTCAAACCGCTGCGGCGAAAATCTTCGGTAAGCGTTGAGCAGCGCGAGCAGCACAAGACTGTCCTTGCCGCCCGAAACTCCGACGGCGATTTTGTCCCCGTCGTCGATTAAGGAAAATTGATTTACGGCGCGTCTGAAAGGCGCAAGCAGCGTTTGCAGTTCCATGTTTCAATAATATCAGAAAAATCGGTGCAGTTCAACTTTTTGCGGACAAAAAGCCGAGCTTGATTGATTTTCGCGCCGCGTTGGTGTATAATTAAAAATCAGGAGAAAAGCTATGAGGTTTTGGGGCAGAAAAAAAGAGGAGCTTCCCGAAAAGACGGCGCCAAAGCTCAGACACAGATACAAGGTCGGGCTTGCTTTAAGCGGAGGCGGCGCCAAAGGCATAGCTCACGTCGGCGTAATCAGAGCCTTCGAGGAAACGGGGCTTGATTTCGATTTTGTGGCGGGCACGAGCGTGGGCAGTCTTGTGGGAGCGGCTTACTGCGCGGGAATTTCATGGGAGAAAATGGCGGAGTTTTGCCGGTCGGTTAAAGAAAAGGACATAAGAAACAGCCGCTCCGTTTTTTTTCCGTCCGAATCCCGCAACATAGAAAGATTGGCTTACAGGCTGCTCGGCGGCAAAAATTTCAACGAGCTGAAAACGCCCTTCGCCTGCAACGCCGTCAATTTGGCGACGGGCGAGGAAAGGATTTTTACGCGCGGCAATCTTGCCAAGGCAATCAGTGCGAGCTGCTCGGTTCCCGTCATTTTTTCGGGAGTTGACATAGAGGGCGAGCATTACGTGGACGGCGGCTTGCTCAACACGATACCCTCCGACATCGCGCGCGGTATGGGAGCAGATTACGTGGTGGCTGTCGACCTCAACCCGACGAGAGGAGAGGGCACTTCGTCGCGCCGTTTGCTCAGCGTATTTTGGGCTACGTTCAACATAGCTATGAAAAGCACCGCCTACAAGGGGATTATGAATACGGACGTCATGATAGAGCCTGACCTTAAAAGGTTCAAATCCACAAAATTGGAGGGCGTTGACGAAATGATAGAGGAAGGCTATCGGGCGGCATTGGAGCAGATGCCGGTAATAAAGCTTATGCTCGGCGCAAAGTAAGACAAGGAGAAACTTATGGCTGAAAAGAAAAACGACAAAAAGACCACGCGGGTGGCGAAAAGCAAATCGGAGCAGAAAAAACAGCTTGCCGGCTTTGCGGTGGGAGCCGCCGCAGCAGGAGCCGCCGCAGCCGCTGCGGCAGGAAAAGGAAAGTCAAAAAAGAAAAAGAAAACCATTGCCGTTGTGGCGGTGATTCTTGTGCTTGCCGTCATCGCGTGCGGCGCGCTGTATTATTACGACATAACGCCCTTCAACTTCGAGCTCGGCAGCTCGTACGGCTTTAAATATTACAAAAACGCGGTAAAAAAGGTCGTTTCAACCGTTGACGGCGAGCTTATCGTGCACATGATAGACGTTCATCAGGGGGACAGTATTCTTTTGCAGCTGCCCGACGGCAAAAATATGCTTATCGACGGCGGCGACAAGGACAGCAAAATCGCAGCGCATATTATAAATTATCTATTCGATTACACCGATTTAAAGGACGAAAACGGCAAAATAACGCTTGATTACGTTATGCTTACGCATACCGACGCCGACCACTGCGGCAGTCTCGACAATGTAATCGCGCACGAGGACATCAATGTGAAAAACGTCTACCGTCCTATGGTTGTCGCCGAAAGCAAATATTTTTCAAACGACCCGTTGAAGGAGTATGCCGAGGAAATGAATTATGCGGTGGATACCGTCACCACTCAGGCTTACTCCGACTTTATGAACGCCGTGTACGGCGAGCCGACGCTTGAAAACGTCTATTACAATCTCGAAGGCATGACGATAGGCGGGGAGGACGCGGGATACATATTTTATTTTTACAATCCGTCTGTGGAAATGTACAAAACCATTAGCTCGGCAAAGCAGAAAAACAACGTGTCGCCCATGATGCTTTTGGAGTTCAACGGCCGCAGAATTTTGCTTACCGGGGACAGCGACGAGGAGGCTGAGGACAATTTCATAGAAAACGTCAACAACCGTCTGTTCGACAACGATTTTGACGGAGACGTCGATGTGTTGAAGGTGGCGCATCACGGCGGCAGAGAGTCTACCAAGCAGGAGCTGCTTGATATGCTTATGCCCGAATACGCCATGATTTCCTGCGGTGAAAATTCTTACGGCCATCCCAGACCTGAAACTTTGGAAAAGCTTGCGGCAAAAAACACTCGGGTTTATTGCACTTACAGAAAATACTCGACGGGCGCGGAGGATTATCCTTACAGCTCGGATAAATTTGACGGAAACATCAGGATGAAAGTTGACTCGGAGGGAAATATCTCCTTTGATTTTGTCGCCGACCTTATAGAAAGCGCCAAGACAACAGCGTCATCAAACAAAAGCGGCGAGCTTTTGCGAGCCGCGTTTATGGGACTGCGCCGCCGTTTTTGCGCCTGAGCCATGCTTGTACTCAGCTTTGACGGCACGTCGCACGGAGCGGGATACTCCGCCGCGTTGAAAGGAGTGCCGCGCGGTTTTGAAATTTCCGTTGACAAAATCAAAAACGAATTGAGACGCCGCCGTGTCGGCGTGGGAAGAAGCGAAAGGCAGCTTTCGGAAACGGACGAGATTATTTTTCTCAACGGACTTGACAACGGGGTGACGACAGGCGCCGTATTGCGATTTTTCATACCCAATGCGGTTGAAGTTGCGTCCGACGGGACTAAACCTATCACGGCGATACGGAGCGGTCACGCCGATTTGGCGGGCTGCGTCAAATTGGGGCTTGAAAACGCCCGCCCCGTCTGCGAGGAGGCAAGCGCGAGAAATACCGTAGTCTATACTGCGGCGGGAGCGATATGCAGGCAAATCCTTGAAAAAAAAGGTTTAAGCTTTTTTTCCTACGCGGAGAAAATAGGCGGAGTCGAGACCTCTCAAACGGATTTCGACACGCAAAGTCTTTTGCAGTCCGAAAAGCGGCGCGTACGCTGTCCCGACCCTGCGGCTGCGCTCGCTATGGAAAAGGAAATAATTTCCGCCCGCGAAAGAGGGGAAACTTTGGGAGGCAGGGCGCGTGTGCTCTGTTTCGGGTTGCCGACGGGTACGGGCGAATTTAAGAGTCTTGAAAGGCGGCTGTCGGGCAGGCTGGTCGGACGGCTTGCCTCCATTCCCTCTGTCAAGGGAGTCTGGTTCGGAGACGGAGAAAACTATTTCCCCGACGAGCTTGCCGCAAAAGGGAATGAAATAATTTACGCCACAAATCGTTGCGGCGGCGTCGTCGGAGGCATGAGCAACGGCAGGGAAATCAGCGTAGCTTTGACCGTCAAGCCCGTTCCCACACGCAGAAAAAAATCGGAAACGATAGACATAGTTACCCGCAAAACGGTTGAGACGCATTTTGAACGCGCAGACGTTTGCGTGGTTGAAAGCGTCGGAGTAATCGCCGAAAATTTGCTTGCGTTTGAATTGCTCGATTGTATTCTGGAAGAAAACCGAGTCGTATTCCGCAGGTTTGACAAGAGCCTTTTCGACAGAGAAAACACGGTTTTCGCTACCGACGCGGTTGTGGCGGACAAGCTGGGACTTTATGGCGAAAATGTTTTTTGCTTTGAAAAGGGAGAACGCGCCAAGAGCTTTGAACAGGTGACGAAATTTCTGCAATTTTTGTCGGCGCGCGGCTGCGGCAAGGATACGCTTGTGGTTGCCGTCGGCGGCGGCTCGGTGGGGGATGCCGCAGGCTTCGCGGCGTCGGTGTTCTGTCGCGGCGTAAGGCTCGTGCAAGTTCCTACCACGCTTCTTTCGATGCTGGACAGCTCGGTTGGCGGCAAAACCGCCGTGGATTTTTGCGGAGTAAAAAACGCTGTGGGGACGGTTTATCCCGCCGAGACGACCTTGGTCGATTTTTCTCTTTTGGATTTTTTGCCGCGTTCCCTTGCGGACGAGGGCAGGGGAGAGCTGTTCAAGTACGCTTATCTTGACGAAAATATTTCTCGGCTGATTGACGAAAACGCGGATTTGAAGGTTCTTGTCGAGAGTTGTCTCAAATACAAGCAACGGATTGTTTCAATCGACGAGTCCGACCTGCTGCTCAGGCGAAAGCTGAATCTCGGACACACCTTGGGGCACGCTTTCGAGACGGTTTTCCGACTTCCTCACGGTCAGGCTGTCGCAAACGGATTGTTTTACGAAACTCAAATCGCCTGTTTTCTGAAAATTTGCAGCCCTGATTTCTGGAAAAAGAAAAGGGCAGTGTTGCAGCAAAACTTTGAAATAATTAAGGAGTTCGACGAAGAGCAGATTGTCGCTCTTTGTCAGTCGGACAAAAAAAATATATCCCGCAAAATTTCGCTTATGCTTCCCGACGGACGTTTCGGAGTGCGCGAAACTTTTTTGAACGCGGAAGAATTGAACGGACTTTTGAAAAGATGTTATTTGAACCGGGAAACTACAATTTCAATTCTCGTCTGAATTTCGGCGACAAATCGATAACCCACCGCGCGTTTATCTGCGGTGCGCTTGCCGAGGGGACGACCGAGATAGAAAACGCCTGCATTTGCAGAGACACGCTGTCGACGGCGGACTGTCTGAAAAAAATGGGGGCGGATTTTGTCTTTCGCGGAACGTCCGTTACCGTATACCCGCTCAAAGCTCTTCCCTCCCGAAACGAGCCTCTTGTGCTGGACTGCGGAAACAGCGGCACGACGGCGCGGCTGCTTGCGGGCGTCGCCGCGGGGCTTGGAATAAGAGCGGTGTTCAAAGGAGACGCTTCCTTGTCGCGACGGCCTATGGATAGGGTTATCCTGCCGTTGCGGGAAATGGGATTTGACATACGGAAAACCGACAACGCTCTTTTCGTGACGGGAGACAGCACTTGCGTGCGTGACGAAAGGGAATTGTCTTTTGAAACCTCATCCGCGCAGGTCAAGGGCGCGCTGTTGTTTGCCGCGCTTGTATCGGGCGGAACAATAAAAATAACGGAAAAAGTAAGGTCGCGCAACCACACCGAAATCATGTTAAGCCATCTGGGTGCGCGTATAAAAACGGACGGAAATGAAATCCGACTGGAAAAGAGCAGGATTAAAGGCGCAAAGTTAAAAATCCCCAACGACGTTTCCACCGCCGCATTTTTTATTGCCCACGGTTTGCTTGGAGACGGAGCGGTTTTGAACAATGTCGGCGTCAATCCCACGAGGACGGAATATATTTCGCTGCTTAAAGAAAGCGGCGCGAATATAGAAATCTCAAACGAAAAAAATGTCTGCGGAGAAGCGGCTGCCGATATTTCGGTAACAAGAAGCGCGTTGAAGCCTTTTATTTGCCGCAAGGAGCGGTCAAGGCTTTTGCTTGACGAAATACCCGCTCTCGCAGTTTTGGCGCTCACGGCAAAAGGCAGAAGCAAATTCGAGGGCGTCGGCGAGCTTGCCGCAAAGGAAAGCGACAGGCTTGCGGGCGTTTGCGGGCTTGCAAAAAGCTTGGGTGCGGACGCAGCAGTATGCGGCGACTGTCTTGAAATTTACGGAAAGGGGTATATCGAAGGAGGGCAGGCGGACACGCTGAATGACCACAGGCTCGAGTTGGCTGCGGCGACTGCGGGACTACACAGCAAAAGGGGCGTCGAAACGTCTTTCGGCTATGCCGACGTTTCCTGTCCCGATTTTCTGAAAATAATCGGAGCGGAAAAATTTCGGCTGGGACTGTTGGGCGGCGATATAAGTTCAAGCAAATCTCCGCTGCTTTTTTCGTTGTTTTCGGATTATTTCTCCGTGCCGCTAAGCTACGAGCTGTTTGAAACGGACGCAGCCCGTTTTGACGACACTCTTAAAAAATTGAAAACCTATGCCGACGGATTCAACGTGACAATGCCTTACAAAAGTAGGCTAAGCTCCGACGGTATGCCCTCGAACACGGTGCTTAACAAATGCGGACGGTTTTTGCCCGCCGTTACGGACGGCGACGGAGTTGTTTTGTCGCTTGCGGCCCACAAAATCGATGTAGAGGGCAAAAAACTGCTGCTCATAGGAGCGGGCGGCAGCGCGGCAGCGGCGGCCCGCGCGCTTGCGGACAGAGGGGCGAAACTTTGTTTCGCAAACAGAACGCAGGAAAAAGCGCGTGAATCGGCGATTCGCTTCGGAGGAAAAATTTACGAAAAAGGAGTTGTCTGCGACGGGATTCTTAGCTTTGTTCCCGTATTCGACAGGCTGCTTTTCGCGGACGAAAAGGACGTCGCGGCGGCTGAATTTGTGCTGGACGCATATTATTTTCGCAATACGCGCCTCCTGCAATGCGCGCGAAAGTACGGAAAAATCGCAGTGGACGGATTGGATATGCTCTTTTTTCAGGCAATCAAAGCCTTCGAGATTTTTACGTCTGTCAAGGCGTCCGATGCCGACACGGAAGCGCTTTATGCGCTGTTCAGGAGTAAAATATGAAAATACTTGTTTTAAACGGAGTAAATCTCGGTCGCCTTGGAAAGCGTCAGCCTGAAATTTACGGCTTTGACACTCTGCGCGCTTTAAACAAAAGGTTAAAGCGTTACGCATCGGCAAAAAACATAACTCTGAAATTTTTTCAGACCGACAGCGAACCCGCTTTGCTCAAAAAAATTAACCGTGTTTCCTTAGACGCGATTATTTTGAACGCGGGGGCATGGTCGCATTATTCCTACGCGGTGCGCGACGCTGTGGCGGCTTGCTGCGTACCCGTCGTCGAGGTGCATTTGTCGGACATAACGGCGCGCGAGTCTTTCCGAAAAATCCGCGTGCTTGAAGGCGTCGTTGCTGCTGCGTTCTGGGGAGAGGGCTTGGGCAGCTACGAAAAAGCCGTTGATTTTCTTGCGGCGGAGGCAGTACGATGAAAAAAAATCTGGCGCTTATCGGAATGTCGGGCACGCTCAAATCCACAGTCGGGCGCAGGCTGGCGAAAAAATTGCAGTTGTTGTTTATAGACACTGACGATATGATTGAGTTTGAGACGGGCAGGAGCATTCCGGAAATTTTCGAGCTTGCCGGCGAGGACTATTTCCGCAGTCTCGAAAGAAAGCTGGTAGCGTCTCTTTCCGACTATGACGGCGCAGTTATTTCTACCGGCGGCGGAGTCGGAGCAGACGACGAAAATATGAGGGCGCTTTCGGAGCACTGTACGGTAGTCTGGCTTGACGCGACGCCACGCACAATTTTTTACAGACTCAAAAACACAAAGCGAACCAGACCTAAGCTTGAACCGTTCAGCCTCAAAAAGGTGGAGGAGCTTTGCCTGTTGCGCAAAGCGGATTACGCAAGACACGCCGATGTAAAAATCGACACGGATTTTTGCAATGCCTCTCGGGTGGCGCAAAAAATAACGGATTTTCTCGATTGCGGCGTCAAGTTGCAAAATAAATGACAAAAAACCCGCCTTGCGGAGCAAATCGCAAGGCGGGTTTGTTATTCTTTTTTCTTATTTTTTGTTTTTCCGTCGCTGTTGCTTATTTTGTTCAGGAGATATACCGCAAGCACGATAATACCCGTAACCAAAAAAATTCCCACCATACCGATACCCATTATCGAAAGAGATTTGAGTATATTGTCCGTTTTGACGTTTCGGAAAAAATTTAAAATCGCGTAACCTATATTTACAAAAAATTCATGCATAAATCGTTGTCTCCTTTCAGCCAATCATGCCCTGCACAATGGAAAGTATTAGCCCTCCGGCAATCACGGACGCTATTTGTCCGGAAACGTTCACGCCTACGGAGTGCATAAGCAGGAAATTTGATTTATCCTCTTCAAGCGCCATTTTTTGCACGACTCGCGCCGACATGGGAAAAGCCGAAATCCCCGCCGCTCCTATCATGGGGTTTATTTTTTCTTTGCTGAAAATATTGAGCAGTTTTGCAAGCATCACGCCGCCTATTGTGTCTACGATAAACGCGATAAGTCCGAGCCCCATTATCAGCAGCGTATTGAATTGGAGAAATTCGGCTGCTTTCATTTTGGAGGCGACGGTTATTCCCAAAAACAGAGTAATTATGTTTGCAAGCACGTTCTGCGCCGTGTCCGAAAGCGAGTTGAGTACGCCGCACTCACGGATAAGGTTGCCGAACATGAGAAAACCAATCAGCGCCAGCGCATCGGGAGCAAACAGCGCGACAATCATCGTGACGATGATGGGGAAGAGGATTTTCGTAAGTTTGGAAACCTTTTTCCCCGAATAAGCCATTTTTATCTGTCTTTCCTTTTTGGTGGTGCACATTCTGATAACGGGCGGCTGCACGACGGGAACCAAAGCCATGTAGGAATATGCCGCTACCATGATTGCCGCCATATAATCGGATTTCAGCATGCCGGCGACATAAATGGAGGTAGGACCGTCTGCCGCTCCGATGATTGCAATGGACGCCGCGTCTTTAAGCTCGAAACCGAGCAGGCTTGCGGTAAACAGCGTAAAAAAGATTCCGAATTGCGCCGCCGCGCCGAAAAGCATAAGCTTTGGATTTGTCAACAGCGGTTCAAAATCAATCATTGCACCGATTCCGATAAACAACAGCAGGGGGAACAACTCGTGAGAGTCGATTCCGATTAAGAACAGAAAATCAATGACCGCCTGTACTCCCGTTCCTTCTTCCGCAATCGGCAGGTTCATCAATATGGCGCCGAAGCCCATAGGGAGCAGCAGCGCGGGCTCCATTTTTTTTGCAATTGCCAAATAAATAAGCAGGCCGCCTATGCACCACATTATGACGCCCGGCAGGGTGATATTGGTAAAATTTTGGAATAGTTGTCCCATAACTCATTTACTCACTTCAAAACAAGCAGCGGAGTGTTTGCTTCCACCGCGGAGCCTTTGTTTGTAAGAATACGCGCGACCACTCCGTCTTTTGCCGCAACGATTTCGTTTTCCATTTTCATAGCTTCCAGCACAAGCAGGACAGAGCCTTTTTTTACCGCGTCTCCGACGGATACGTTGATTTTGACTATCGTACCCGGCATAGGCGCTGCGACCGTGTCGCCTTCTGCGGGCGAGTCCGTTCCCGAGGGCGACGAAGTTTGTTCCCGACAGTCGACGCAAACGGATTGTTCAATCGATTCGGACGTATATACGCCGTCGTATTGGTCAATGGGCAGCGGCTCCGCAGTTTCCGCTTCCACCTCGTAAGTGCGTCCGTTTAAAGTAATAACGTATTTCATTTTTTCAATTCCCTGATAGATTTAAATCTCAGACAATTAAGCGGCACTCCCGCTTTGTCGGCGACGATTGCCATGAGCAGGGCGGCGGTTTTCGGCTCCACGTCGTGCAGCTTTATTTGTCCCGCCGAGCCGGGCGCGGTTTTGTCGGCTGCGGACAACGAGTCGGTTGAAACGGTTTTGTCGGCGTCTTCCCTTTTTTGCTTCCGTTTGATTTTTCTTACAATCAGAAAGACAATTAAAGCAAGCAGTAACAAAACCGCAACAAACGCCCCGTATCCCAAAATTGCGGATAAGGTGCGGTCGGCAGGGGGTATTTCGGAAAAAAGCATTGTTTTCATATCTTCTTTTTTTGTTTAAGTCTGACGGTTTTTGTCTGTTCAAATTCGACAAGGTTTCGTCAATGGAGGGAAAAAGCTTTTGTTCAAGAAATGTGTCCTACGGCGCAGTACCATAGGACACATCTAATATTATCTTATCCGTTGGCTTTTTTTCTGCGGGGCTTCCATTTTCTGATTAACAGAATAAGAATTGCGATAAGCATGAGCGTCGTCACGATGAGGGAGGACATGACTATCCAGTTGATAGGCTCTTTTTCCGTCGTGTCCGTGTTGCCGCTGTCATCTTCGACGGGATTTTGCAGCTCGTACAGATAGGTTCTGAATTCCTGAATGTTTTCAAAATTCAGTTCCTTTTCAAAGTCGATAAGATAGGTGCCTTCTTCAAGCAAATTGCCGTCGCTGTCGAGATAATACTTTTTGTTGAAGTTTTCGACCATGGTTTTGAGTTTGGCAAGCTCTTCGGTATCTTCCTCGTTCTTTACCTTTGCAGCCTGCTTTCTGACAAGCTCGAGGTCGTCGGTTTCCGCCGCTTCGAAATATCTGTAATCCAGACCGGAAACGTTGCCGAAAGAGGATGTTACGGTGAGCTGCTCCATAATAATGCTTTCCTTGTCAAAGTCGGACGAAGTAAGCACTGTTTCGACGTCGTCAAGAGGTTCGCCGTCCACGTCTTTGCCGAACAGTTTCATGTAGTCCTCCTCGGTAATGGTAGCGCAGTAAGCCTGATCGAAAAGGGCTATTCCCTGCACATACTGTTCTTCGGTCGCGTTTCTCGAACCGAGCCACAATTCGAGGTAAACAGTCTTGGCTTCGTTGCCCACGGCTATATAGAAGTAATATCTGACGTAGCCGTTGCCTTCTTCCTCGTTTTCCGCCGCGTAAGCCGTGCCGTCCATAGCTTTGTCGTAGCCCGAAAGCACGTTTCTGCCGTCCGTCAGATAGACGTAGGGGACGGCGTCTCCAATGCCTTTGGCAAGCACGCTTATTTTATAAAAAGTGTTTGCCGAAAGGGAAATTGACGCGGACTGAACGCCGGCGGAGGTTTTAACCTTGTTGTTTATCATGAGAACCGACCTTGCGTCGTCGTCTTTAAGCGGGAAGTCGTTTTCTCCTATGCCCAACTCTCCGAGCAAAGAGGAATTGTTTTTAAACAACAGACCTGTCTGAATGTCTCCGATGGCGTTGGGAGCAAGCGTGCCGTTGCCGCCGATAGCCGTGTTGCCCGAAACGTAAAGCGTCCAGTTTGCGGGTCTCACTACGGTTTCCAGTCCCGAATTGTTGAGCGGAATGTTGAAGGACGGGTTGCTTATCAGGTTGTCGGTATCGAAAGTCTGGTCGAGGTCCACAGTCTTGATGGTGGAGCTTGACGAGGTTCCGTTAAAGTCGCTCTGCTCGATTTCAAAGAGCGCAAGCTCGGCAATGTACAGCGTTCCCGAAGGAATAACTCCGCCCGCGGCGTAGTTTTTCATTCCAAGATAAATTTCAAGCGTCAACTCTATTGCCTGCGAGTTGGAGGGTTTGATGTAAAACTGATATTCCGTCCAACCGTTGAAGGTATCGTTTTCGATGTCTTCGTCGGTGTTGATTTTTTCAAAATAGGTTGTTTTGCTTGTCGCCGCGCTGTTGGTGTTGTCGAAAAGGTAAATATACGCGCCCGTATTTTTTGCGACGTTTTCCGTTCTCACCCATACGCTCAATCTGTAAGACTTGTTTATCGAAGGCGGATTGACGGTAAAGGAGGAGTAAGTGACGCCCGCCTTGGTATCCGAAACATTGGTTATTCTTGTTATGCTTCCGTTCTCGTCGTCGGCGAAGGGAAGAAATTCAAACTGCTGCTTGTATTCCTCGTAGGTCAAAAGGTCAACCGTGCCGAATTCGTTTTCGCGGGTGAGAGTCTGGTCTGACTCTTCCGCATCGGAGGAATCGAAGGTGTGACCGATGTAGAAGCCGTCCTCGTTTTCCGTCTTTTCCTCTGCGTTGTTGTTGAGGAAAGCGCCTTTGGAAATTTTTTCGCAGGAAATTTCACCGAAGAAAGCCGTGCCCATGGAGGGATTTTCGGCAAACTCCGTCTGTCCGAGTCCCAATTCAAAGTACAGTGTCTGGCTTGTGTTCTTTGCTCCTTCGATATAGAAGGAATATTGCTCCCATGCGCCCGCAGTGCTGATGTTTTCCATTCTCACGGCGTAGTAGTCGGAGGAAGCCTGGCTGTCGGAGGTCCTCAGCGCGACGTAGGCTCCGTGCCCCGTGATGGAGTCGGTTTTTACCCAAACGGAAACTTTCAGGTATTGGCTTGACGCAACGCTGAAAGAGGAGGAGAGCACGCTGGCCGCCGTTTCCTCGGCGTTGCTTATCATGAATATTCTGCTGTTTTCCGAATCGGCAACGGGATAACCCGGGTTAGTCGTGTTGTTCAAGCCCTTTTGTCCCAAATCGTAAACAACCTTGCCGTTCCACTCGTCCTCCTTTGTGTCCACAACGCCCATAAGGGTGTCGGAATCCACGACGGAGTCGCGTTTCGTCCAGCTTGTCGCCGTCAGAGGATATTGCAGATTCTGCGCGTCCGCGTAAGTGTACTTGAAATCGCTGTTTGAAATATCCAGCGACGACGAGGTATCGCCGTCCGGTCTCGTGGACTCGATGTTGGAGGGAATAACTTCCTTCCACAACGCGAGCACAAGCGAAACGACGATAACCGCAACCGCAACGATGGCTATGAGCGAAATAATCATAGCCTTTTTGCTTTTCAAGGACTTTGTTGCGGAGCCGGAAGAATTCGCCTGCTTGTAGCTGGCTGGCGTGTAGCGATTGTCGGATTGTTTTTTACTCATTTGATTCACCCTGTTCAGTAAAAAATTTTAAGCATAATACGGCATAGTAAACGCTATGCTCCGACTATTTTAATACAAACGGAGAAAAAAAGCAATAACATTTACTTGGTTTGTTAAATTTTTCTTAAATGGGTAAAATATTTTTGATTAAGGCTCGCTTGGAGAACGAAAATGAAAAATTGGCTCAGAATATTGCTGATTGTCCTTTCCGGCTGCGGAATAGGCTTTATAAACGGTTTTCTCGGAGGCGGAGGCGGCGTGCTGGTCGTCGCCGTTTTTCTCGCGCTTTACGCCCTGCCGCAGAAAAACGCCCACGCAACCGCGCTTCTAGTAATTCTTCCGATAAGCTTAATCAGCGCGCTTGTCTATCTGCTAAACGGCAGCGTTGATTGGGAATACACTCTTTTTGCGACAATCGGAGTTGTCGCGGGGGGAGCGGCGGGCGCGCTGCTGCTCAACAGGCTCAGCGGCAACGTCGTCAAGCTCATATTTTCCCTTTTGCTGCTCGCGTCGGGAGTGAGGATGTTTTTATGACAGTTTGGCTTATCGTATTCGGCTTTATATCGGGTATACTCGGCGGCATGGGCATGGGCGGCGGCACGCTTTTAATCCCTTTGCTCAATTTTCTCGATATAGAACAGCAGACAATTCAGGCAATCAACCTTATCAGCTTTTTGCCCATGGCGTGCGTAGCGCTCGGACTGCATTTCAAAAACAAGCTGGTAAAGCCCCGTCGTACCCTGTGGATGATAGCTCCCGCCTGCGCGTTTTGTATTCTGGGCGCGCTGCTTACCAAAAACACGTCTTCCGAGGTGTTGAAAATCTGCTTTGGCGTGTTTATGCTCCTGCTGGGCGTGTGGCAGTTGATTTTGTCCGTAAGACAGATGGTCAGGGAAAGAAAGACAGACAAGGAAAGTTCGCTTTTTTCCGATACGGAAAAATAAGCTTCAAGCCCCCGACGCGTGCGGGGGCTTTGTCGACAAGCCGTATTCGGCATGTACGGACAAGCGCGGTGTTCGGTAGGTCGGACAGAGGTGAAAAAATCGGCGAAAAAAGCGTTTTAACAATTTACATTTATTTTTTCATGTGTTATTATGAAACATATTCATAAGTGAAAGCGATAAACTAGCCGATTAGGATTAAAAGGGAGGCTTCAAGGTTTTGAGAAAACATACAAGAACTTTCAAAAAGGGGATACATTTTCCCGATATGAAATATCTCGCAAAAGACAAGCCTATCGAGCCGATGCCGCCGTCGGAGCATTATTTCGTGGCGTTGAGTCAGCACATAGGCGCGCCTGCCAAGCCCGTAGTGGAAGTTGGCGCGACCGTTGCGGCGGGCACTCTGATTGCCCGCGCAGACGGGATGATTTCCGCAAACGTATTTTCTCCCGTGAGCGGAACGGTAGCGGGAATAGAAACGAGAAAAAACAAGCAGGGCGCAAACGCTCCCTTTATCCATATAAAGAACGATTTTAAAAACCGCGAAGAATTTATGCCTCCCGCGGACGCCTCCGACGCCCGTGCGGTTAGGGAGCGCATAGGAGAAGCGGGCATAGTGGGACTTGGCGGCGCGGGGTTTCCTACTCTCGTCAAGCTCAGTCCCTCCAAACCCGTGGATATTTTGATAATCAACGCCGCCGAGTGCGAGCCTTATCTCACTTGCGATTACAGAGTTATGCTGGACAGAACGGAGGAATTTGTCAAGGGAGTAAAAATACTTTCAAGCTGTCTGGGCGTCGCGCGCACCGTGATAGGTATAGAAGAAAACAAAATGGAGGCGTATGAAAAGCTGCGCGCCTTCGACGGGTTTGAGCTGATTCTGCTTGAAAAGAAATATCCGCAGGGCGGAGAAAAGCAGCTGATTTACGCCTGCTGCGGCAGAGTGGTTCCCGCAAAGGCTCTTCCCATGGACGTCGGCGTCGTGGTGCAGAATGTCGCCACCGCGCTGGCGGTTTACGAAGCAGTGGAAAAGGGCAAGCCTCTTTACGAGCGTGTGGTTACCGTTAGCGGCAAGGGAGTTGCGGAGCCTAAAAACCTGCTTGTAAAAACGGGAACGCTTTTCGAGGAGGCGCTGGATTTCTGCGGCGGAATTTCCGAGGACACGCAAAAGCTGATTGCGGGCGGTCCCATGATGGGTACGTCTCTCTACGATGCGTCGGGCGTTTTCACAAAAACGGATTCGGGGCTTTTGGCGCTGACGGGAGAGGAGGCAAACGTCAGTCAGCCCTCCAATTGCATAAGCTGCGGCGCGTGCGCGAGAGCGTGCCCCATGAATCTTATGCCGATGTACATTGATTTTTACGCGCTGGCGGGCGATTTCAAAACCTCGGAGAAATACGGAACCAATCACTGCATAGAGTGCGGTTGCTGCGCCAACGTCTGTCCCGCAAAGCGTCCGCTCGTGCAAAGCATACGCTTAGCCAAGGCAAAGCTCAGGGAGAAGGCAAAATGAGAAAATTCGTTTATTCCGGTTCGCCCCACGTCACGGGGCGCAGGACGACAAAGGGAATAATGCTGGACGTCGTCATAGCGCTTTTGCCGGCGACGGTTGTCGGCTGCGTCTATTTCGGCTGGAAAGCGCTTCTCATCGTTGCGATAGCGGTGTTGACGGCCGTGCTGACGGAAGTGCTGTACCGCATGATTTTCAACAGAGAAACCTTTAAGGAAGCAGTCAAAATAGATTTTTCGAGCGTCGTCACGGGACTGCTTATCGGACTCAATCTGGGCGTGCAGGTGGCTTGGTACGTACCCGTTTTCGCTTCCGTTTTCGCAATCGCCGTTACCAAAATGCTTTTCGGCGGAACGGGAAGAAATCTTTTCAATCCGGCGATTGCAGGCAGAATTTTCGTATTCATCAGCTTTTTGTCCGTGATGACCAAGTTCGACACTCTGCCGGGCGGCGCGGAGCTTGTCGGGGCGACGCCTTTGGGAAACCTGCTTGCCGAGGGCAGCGCGGGCGTAAGCAATCTCGATTTGTTTTTGGGGCGCGGAGTCGCAGGCTGCATAGGCGAAACGTGCAAGGCTGCGTTGATTGCCGGCGGACTTTATCTCGTTGTAAGAAGGGTAATCAACGGACTGTATCCGTTGATTTACATTGCGGTTGCGGGGCTTTTCACCGTTGCGTTGAAGGGCAGCTTTTCGTATTTTCTGCCCACTATCCTGTCGGGAGGGCTTATGCTCGGCGCAATCTTCATGGCAACCGACTACGTAACCACCCCCAACACTTTCTGGGGCAACGTGCTTTACTTTGCCATGCTCGGCTTGCTTACGGCGGGACTGAGGCTTGCGGCGGAGATAGAGACCGTTTCCTTCTCCATTCTGATTATGAACATCATCTGTCCGTTAATCGACAGATATATAGTGCCCCGTCCCTTCGGAAAACGCAGGGAAAGAAAAACAAAGGAGGCAAAAGCATGAAAGGCAGAGAGTTTTTTTCAAGCGCGTCCTTCAAATCGATAGTAGTGCTGATTCTAATCGCCGTCGTGCTGGGAGGCGCGCTTAGTATACTCAACGACGTGCTCTACGTATCGGCGGAGGAGGAAGTAAACCGCGCAATCAAAAAGATTTACGGCAGGGAAATCGGCTGGGAGGAAAAGGAGCTTGACCCCGAGTTTTCGTCAAACGACGACTACGGCGAAATAAACACCGTATATCTTTTGGAGGACGGAAATTATCTCGTGCAGTCGACGGGCGCGGACGGATACAAAAAGGGAACGGTTACGCTTTGGGTGGTGCTTTCCTTTGACGGCGGACAATTGAAGGGAATAGAAAAAATTTCCTACGCGGGCAACCAATCCCAAAGTCTTATGTCCAAATTCGGCGACGAGCAATACAAAAAATATCTTGAAGATTTCGACGGAGGGTACTTTGATTCCTCCGATTCGCGGTATATCGTGGGCGGAGCAACCTACACGTCGCACGCGATTACAAATTCGGTAAACATGGCGTTGTTTTACGCCGAAAACGCTTTGGGAGGAAATGCAGATGAGAGTTAAGGATATAGCTCTGGACGGCGTGGTTCGGCAGAATCCCACGTTCAGGCTGGTTCTGGGCACCTGTCCCACGCTGGCGCTTACAACAGCCGCCTTCAACGGCATAGGCATGGGGCTGTCGGTTACTTTCGTTCTAATATGCAGCAACGTGTTCGTTTCTCTTTTGCGGAAAATAATACCCGACAAGGTGCGTATTCCGGCTTTCGTCCTGATTATCGCCACATTCGTCACCGTCGTACAGATGGTTCTCAAAAAATTTATGCCGGATTTGTACGATTCGCTGGGAGTATTTCTGCCGCTGATTGTCGTCAACTGCATTATTCTCGCTCGCGCGGAGTCCTTTGCGAGTCACAACAAGGTGGGCTATTCGGCGCTTGACGGTCTGTTTATGGGACTCGGCTTTACCGCCGCGCTCACGCTTATGGGCGCGTTCAGGGAAATTCTCGGAAACGGCACCTTTTTCGGCATAAAGCTGTGGGACTTTCAAATAGCGTTTTTCAGCTCGGCGGCGGGAGCCTTTCTTACCTTCGGGCTGTTTATCCTAATATTCAACGTGATTTACAACGCCGCAAACAACAGGGCGAAGCACAAGCACGCCTTGCATGAAAACGGAAGCGCAACCGAAAAGAGCGCTCAGGAGGCATGATATGGCAATCGGCGCGTTGATTATCGGTGCTGTTTTCGTAAACAATCTTATATTGGTGCAGTTTCTCGGTATTTGTCCTTTTCTCGGCGTTTCCAAAAAGGTGGAGTCCGCGTTCGGCATGGGCATGGCGGTCATATTCGTCATGACGGTCTCCTCGCTCATTTCCTTCGCGCTCTATCAGTATGTTCTTGTGGCGCTCGGGTTGGAGTATCTGAAAACCATAGTTTTTATTTTCGTCATTGCAGGTCTGGTGCAAATCCTGGAAATGGTGCTTAAAAAATTCGCTCCCGCGCTTTACAGGTCGATGGGCGTTTATCTGCCGCTTATTACAACCAACTGCGCAATCCTCGGCGTTGCCGAGCTTAACATAATGGGAGGATACACCCTGCTCACCGCAACTCTCAACGGCTTGTTTTCGGGGGTGGGCTTTACGCTTGCAATAGTTTTGCTCGCGGGACTGCGCGAAAAGCTGGACAAGCTCCCCATAGCCAAGCCTCTCAAGGGCTTTCCGATAACGCTGATTACGGCTTGCTTTATGGCGATGGCGTTTTACGTTTTCAATTCCGTCACGCTCGGAGGTTGACATGGAATCGTTGATGTTGTTCAAGGATATAAATTGGAAAAGCTTCGGAATCGTAGTCGCGATTATGGCGGGCATAGCGATATTTTTCGCAATGCTGATAATAATAATTTCACGTTTTTGCGAAGTCAAGGGCGATCCGAGAGTTCCCGAAATCGTTTCACATCTGAGCGGAGCTAACTGCGGCGGCTGCGGACATCCCGGCTGCGAAGGGTTTGCGCGCGCGCTGGTTGAAGGCAAGGCAAGTCTTGACGATTGCGGTCAGACAACAAAAGCCAACAAAATAGAAATTTCCAACATACTCGGAATAAATTATTCCGGCGGAGAGGAGACCGTGGCGGTGGTGGCGTGCTGCGGAGGCATAGCCTGCGACGACAAATATTCCTATCAGGGTTACGGAAGCTGTATTTCGCAGCAGCTGCTTGCGGACGGCAGAAAAAAGTGCGAGGTGGGGTGCATGGGCGCAGGCAGCTGCGTGGACGTATGCCCCAATTTTGCCATTCAGGTTCACAAAGGGGTGGCGGCAGTAGACAAGGATTTGTGCATAAGCTGCGGGCTGTGCATACGTACCTGCCCCAAAAATCTTATAAAGCGCATACCCAAGTCGGCAAAGGTTTACATCGCGTGTTCCTCTCAGAACAGGGGCAAGGACGTTATGGACGTGTGCAAGGCGGGCTGCATAAGCTGCGGTCTGTGCCAAAAGGTTTGCCCTCACGACGCAATACATCTTGTCAACAACGTGCCGATAATCGATTACGGCAAATGTACCGGATGCATGACCTGTCTTGAAAAGTGTCCTCGCAAGTGCATAAGAAAATGCTGATTGACAGGCGTTAAAAAATTGTTTTAAAGAAAAATGCCGTGTGAATATTTCAAAAAAGGTATTTACAGGGCATTTTTTTTATGCTATGATAAACGTGCAAACGAGAAAAATGCGGAACGGTGAAGAAAAATGATTGAAGCAAACAAAATTGTCGAAAGAATAGGTCTGATAGACCTCGGTTCAAATACGGCTCGTCTCGTCATATTCGACGTGCTTGAAGGCGGCTACTTTATGGTGGCGGACGAAATGGTGGAAGCGGTGCGTCTCGGAGAAACGGAGATAGACGGCTCGCTCAAACAGACGCGGGTTATGCAGGCAATAAACACGGTAAAGGTGTTCAAAAAGCTTTGCGCTGTGTTCCGCGTGGACAAAATTCTCGCCGTGGCGACAGCGGCGGTGCGTCGCGCGAAAAATCAACGCACCTTCCTCAACGAGATGTTCGGATCTACGGGACTCAAATTCAAGGTGGTTTCCGAAGAGGAGGAAGCCAATCTCGTCTATCAGGGCGTGATAAATTCGATGGAAATCCCCAAGGGGCTGATTATGGAAATAGGCGGCTCCGGTACCAAATTCGTGTATTACAATCGCCGCAACATTCTGCATACGGAGGTATTTTCCTTCGGCGCCGCGACGCTTGCGGAAATGTTCGGAGGAGCGGACGTCGCTCCGGAGGAGACGGAACGCAAGGTCGCGGAGTTTTTCAGGCAGCAGCTCGAAACGGTCGATTGGCTGGACGAGCTTGACCCTGAAACTCAGTTTATAGGCGTGGGAGGCTCTTTCAGAAATCTTTCCGCGCTGGCTCGCCGTATGCGCAAGTATCCGCTCGACATGACGCACAATTACAATCTGCCCGTAACGGACCTTAACGCGATATGCGATATGCTGAGAACCGCAGACCCATCCAAAAAGAACAGGATAAAGGGCTTGACCTCTGTGCGCGCGGACGTTTTTCCCTGCGCTCTGACGGCGATAAAATGCGTTGCCGATACGTTGGGCTTTTCCAAAATAATCACCTCCGCGTGCGGTTTGAGAGAGGGAATAATGTTCAATTACGCCGTGCCGCTTACGCTGGAAAAGCCGATAACCGACGTGCTCGGGCACAGCATACTGACTTATCTGAATTATCTTGGCTGCAACGTGGCGCACGCCGAGCAGGTTTACAATCTGACGATACAGCTGTTCAAGCAGTTGAGAGTGCTGCACAAATTTCCCCGTATGTACGTGCGGGTGCTGCGAGTGGCGGCTCTGTTGAACGATGTGGGCAAGACCTTCAAATATTACGACAATGCGCGACACGCCGCGTATATGATACTCAACTCCAACCTTTACGGCATTTCCCACAGGGACATCGTGCTTGCGGCTTATGTAACCGACGTATTCAACAAAAACGAGGCTCCGCTCACCGATTGGGACAAGTTCAGGGAAAAGGGCATAATAACCGACGAGGACGTGGAGGCAGTCAAAAAGCTGGCGGTGATTTTGGGGCTTGCGGTTGCTTTTGACAGAAGCAACGCGGGAGTTATCATGGAAATCAACTGCGACGTGTTGGGCGACAGCGTTATCATGAAAACGGAGGTCATAGGCGACACCACGCTGGAAATGCGGGACGCCAACAGATGCGTTACGGACTTCCGCAAAGTGTTCAAAAAAAATCTCGACATTATCTGAAAGAAGATGAAAACGGTGCTTGCGTCTGCCTCTCCCCGCAGGAGAGAACTTTTGAAAAGCATACTTACGGATTTTTCCGTGCACCCTTTTTCGGGGGAGGAAAATCTGCCGCCCGACAAGCCCGCTCGGTACGTCAAATCGCTTGCAGCTTTGAAAGCCTGCGAGGTTGCTCGGCTTTTTCCCGACGCGACGGTTATCGGAGCGGATACGGTTGTCGTCTTCGGCGGCAGAATCATAGGCAAACCCAAGGACGAAAAGCAGGCTTTCGACATACTGAAAGAACTGTCGGGCAAGACGCACTCGGTTTACACGGGCGTGTGCGTCGTGCGCGGAGGAAAGAAAAAGGCGTTTGTGCGAAAAAGCAGGGTGCTGTTTTTTTCCCTTACGGACGAACGGATAAACTCTTATATCGCTACCGGTTCGCCTATGGACAAGGCGGGCGCTTACGGCATACAGGACAGCGGCTTTGTCAAAAAAATCCGCGGCAGCTATTCCAATGTTATGGGACTGCCTGTGGAAAAGCTGCGCAAAATACTTAAGAAAGAGGAACGAAATGGCTAAATACGAGCTGATTGCGGACATAGGAACCGATTTTGTCAATATGTCTTTGAAAAACGCGGATTTTGTTTTGCGGGAGCCTGCGCTGGTTTTGGCGGACGCTCGCAACGAAAGCGATTTTCTTTCCGCGGGACTTGCCGCCAAAAGGGCAGCCGACTCGGAAAACTCGAAGCTTGTCTATCCTTTCGCCGAGGGCTGCGTCGCGGACAAAAAAGCCGCCGATTTTTTTCTGCGGAAGGCAATGGAAAAGCTTCTGCCGTCCACGGCGTTTCCCCCCAGAGTGGACGTTTGCTGTCTTGTGCCTGTCGGCTCGGGCAACGGCGAAAAAAAGGTTCTGGAAGAAATTTTCAACAATATAGGCGTCAAATCGGTCAGATTCAAAGAGTCCGTGCTTGCCGCCGCCGCAGCCTGCTTCAAGGAGTTTGACAAAAGAGCGGGAATTGTAGTGGACATAGGCTCCTCAGTGACCGACCTTGCGGCGGTGAGAGAGGACAAAATCGTTGCGGGCTGTTCTTTTTATATCGGAGGAGCGTATTATACGCAGCAAATTTCCGATTACGTTCTGAAAAAATACGGGCTGCAAATAACCTTTGCCGAGGCGGAAAAGCTCAAACTCAAATGCGCGGGACTTTATCCCAACGACGTTTCTTTCGGTACGGTGGCGGGACTCAACATAAACAAGGGCGCAGCGGAAGAAATAACTGTCACCGCGCGGGAAATTTACGACGTTTTGGCAGCTCTTACCGACAAGCTGTGTCAGGTTGTGACAAGCCTTTTGCTCACCGTTCCGCAGGAAACGAGCGCTTATTTCAAGGAAAGCCCGATTTTTCTCTGCGGCGGCGGCGCTCAGCTGTCGGGTATGGAAAAATATTTTTTCGACAAAATGAATATGGGCGTGCTTGTTCCGTCGGACAGCTTTCTCGCAGCGGTAAAGGGCGCCAAGCTCCTTTTGTGAATTGTATTTTTTGTTTTTCAACGCCTCTAAAAAGAGGCGTTTTTTTGCGGATTTTATTTTTAGATAGGTTTATTTGTCGAAAAACGCGAAAAAATTTGTCCGAAAACGTCTGATTTTGCGGCTTGCCTTCGGTATTGGCTCCTTTGATGTATAATTGAACGAAAGAGGTTTTGCTTATGGCAATAAAAATAGCCGTGCTCGGCGGCAAGGGAGGAGTTGGAAAAACCACGGTTACCGCCAATTTGAGCTACGCGTTGGCGGGCAAGTCGCTGAGGGTGGCGGCGGTCGATTCGGACACGGGGCTTAACTGTCTCAACAAAGCGTTTCGCCAGCCCAAGCCGTTGTTCTATTTGAACGACGTGCTGACGGGACGTTGCAGAATAAGGCAGGCGCTTTCACAGAGCGAAACGCGTCAGTCCTGTTATGTTTTGAGCTTGAAGGAAGACACGTCTCCTCCCGCGCAGAATATACGCGCGCTTTTTAATCAGATGGAGCAGATGTTCGATTATATTCTTGTGGATTGCCCTCCGGGGCGCGGTTCGGATACGGAAAGAGTATTCAAGTGCTGCGACCATGCGATAGTGGTGTTTACCCCGCATCCGAGCGCCGTCAAGGGAGCGGCAGCCGTCATAGAGTCCTTGAAGCCTTACGATTATCTCAAAATTTATTCCCTTCTCAATATGGTGCGCGGAGACCTTGTCAAAAGCGGCGTCATACCCACGCCCTTCGAGCTGTTCAATATGCTCAAAGCGTCGCCTCTGGGGCTGGTTCCCGAATCCGACGAAATAGGGTTTTCCCCTGTCGCCCAAAGCGAAATTTTCGATATAATCGCCAACAATCTGCACAACGGCAGAAGCGATATATTTGACTGCGTAAGGCAGTATTCCGGTTTTTGGGGCAAACTGAAAAGCAAAATGAAACGCAACGCATAATCGGTCGGGCGCGCTCATATATTATCCCAAAGAAATGTTTTTTCGGAGGTAAGGCACGATGTATGACGACGAAAGCGTGGCAAGGTACGATTGCGAGGCGACGGAAGAGGATTGGCTGGAAATAAGCTACACCAAAAGACACTATATAGACGACGAGGATGATTTTGCCGCGCCCGCTGCGGTTTTGCCGCACCGCATAAGAAAGAAAAAGAAAAGCGGCAGGCGTTCCGCAGGGAACGGCGAGGTCAGAAAATGGGTGTACCGCGCGGCGGCTCTTGCCGTCATGGCGGGGCTGTTGATTGCAATGCGCTTTGTGGACAGCGGTTTTGTGGGCGACGTCTTCAAAACGGCAAAGGAAACCTATACCACTTCTCTGATAAGCGCGTTTACAGCAAAAACCGATTCCGACACGATAAATATACCGATAAACTACAATGTGGAAAGCGTAACCGACGGAAACGTGGTCTTGGGAGGCGGCATGCTTTCGCTGAGTCTTACCGACGGCAAGGTGGAGGACATTACCGAAAACAGCGTGACAGTGCGCGTTTCGGACGACCTGTGCGTGGTTTACGGCAACCTGAGCGCCGTATTGGTTGCAAACGAGCAGAATCTGGCATATATGGACGTAATCGGAAAATACGAGGGCAGCACCACCGTCAACCTCTTGTACAAGGGCGAAAAAATCACCGACATAACGGCGGTTGACTACACGCTTACATGGCAGGTCTGAAATTCAGGATTTTAAAAAGCTTCTGGCTTCTGCTGGCATTTTCCCTGTTTATCAGGCAGGCGTATATCTTCGGACTTTACACATTGAGTGTGCTGATACATGAATCGGCACACTACTTTGTTGCCAAAAAATGCGGCTACAAGTGCAATTGTATAGCGGTTTCCGCCTTCGGCGCCGTCCTGTACGGCGAATTCGACAGCGTTGACAACCGAGACGGCGTCAAAATCGCGCTGGCGGGACCTGCGGCAAATGCGGTGTGCGCCTTGGTTTTCGTAGCGCTTTGGTGGATGTTTCCGGCGCTTTACGTTTTCAGTCAGCCCTTTGTCGCCGCAAACGTCTCGCTTTGCCTGATAAATCTGCTGCCCGCCTATCCGCTGGACGGCGGGCGCGTTTTCGTTTCTCTGCTTTCCGCGAAAACCGATTACGCGAAAGCGTTGAAGGTAAGCAAAATCCTTTCGGTGGCGCTGTCTGGCGCGCTGTTTTTTGTTTTTCTGTGTATGTGCTTTGCGGGCGTGCCCAATTTTTCTTTGGGATTGTTTGCGGTCTTCGTCCTGTCCGCCGGGCTGTCCGAAACAAAGGGCGAAATTTTCAGCAAGCAAATAGTTTTCGAGGTTTACAAAAAGAGATTGGACAGGGGAGTGGAAAAAAAGACGCTGGTGTTTTCGGAGGAGGCGACGCTTAAAAGCGTTGGCAAAAGAATGTCGCACCACTTTGTTTATCGGATAGAGGTGGTGGAGGCAAAGGACGGAGAGGTAAAAAAAGTCTTTTCTCACGCACAGTTCCTCAATCTTCTTTCCTCCCATGCGCTTGACACTCCGTTGAAAGAGTTGTTATAATCTTTTTTATGAAACTTTCGGAATCGATAAGCAAACCGGCAAGGTATACGGGCGGGGAGTACGGCGCGCCCGATACCTCGAAGCCCTTCGATACAAGCGTGTGTCTTTGCTTTCCCGACGTATATGAAGTAGGGATGAGCAATCTGGGCACACGCATACTTTATTTTCTCATGAACGGCCTTGACGGCGTCGTGTGCGAAAGATGCTATGCTCCGTGGACGGATTATGCCGATTTTCTAAGAGACGAGGGCAGTCCGCTTGTCAGTCTGGAAAACAAAAAGCCTTTTAAAGACTTCGATTTCGTCGGTTTTTCGCTTCAATACGAATTATCTTATTCCAATATGCTTCTTATGCTGGACCTTGCCGGCTTTCCGCTGCTTGCAAAGGACAGGGGAGACGAGTTTCCCATTGTCATCGCGGGCGGTCCCTGCACGGTCAATCCGGAGCCCGTGGCGGCGTTTGTCGATATTTTTATGTTGGGCGAGGGGGAAACGCCTTGGCCGCAGCTGCTCGAATTGTACAAGCTCAACAGAGGCATGAAAAAAAGAGATTTTCTGCGCCTTGCGGCGGATACTCTCGATTGTCTTTATCTTCCCGAGCGCGTAAACGTGCGCACGGAAAATGGCAGAACGGTTGAAGTGCGCTATGAAAAAAAGGTAAAAAAACACAAGGAAAAAAATCTGGACGAGAGCTTTTTCCCCAAAACCGCGCTTGTGCCCAATCTTGAAATCGTCCACGACCGAGCCGTTGCCGAGCTGTTCCGCGGCTGCGCCAACGGGTGCAGATTTTGTCAGGCGGGTTTTATTTACCGCCCGGTCAGGGAGCGTTCTCCGGATACGGTTGTCGCTATTTGCCGTTCTTTGCTTTTGAGCACGGGCTACGACGAGCTTTCGCTCAACAGTCTTTCGACGGGCGATTACAGCGGATTGAAGGAGATTGTGGCCCGACTCAAACCCTTTGTCAAAGAGCGCGGAGTAAAGCTCAGCCTGCCGAGTCTGAGAATGGACAGCTTCGACGGCGAGACGGCGGATACGGAGCGAAAAAGCTCTCTTACCTTCGCGCCCGAAGCGGGAACGCAGCGTCTGCGAGACGTTATAAACAAAAACATAACGGAGGAGAATATCTTTAACACTCTCGCTCAGGCGTTTGAAAGAGGGTATTCGTCGGTAAAATTTTATTTCATGCTCGGTCTGCCCACCGAAACGGACGAGGATGTGGAGGGCATAGTAAATCTGGCGGCTGCGGTGAAAAAGCTGTACAGGGAGCGCAGAACGTCGGGAAAGGAGCTGCGACTGAGCATTTCCGCGGCGACCTTTATTCCCAAGCCCTTTACGCCGTTCCAATGGGAGGGCTTTGCCCAAAGGGAGGACATAGAGCGCAAGCAAAGCTATCTCAAATCCCGTCTTAAAAAGCTGGGGGTGGGCTTTTCCTATCACGATTACGACACGTCTTTTATGGAAGCGCTGCTTGCGCGCGGAGGACGCGAAATGAGCGCGGTGCTTTTGGAGGCTTATCGCGGAGGAGCCCGCTTCGATTCTTGGGACGAGCATTTTGATTTCAAAATATACGACGCCGCGCTGAAAAAATGCGGAACAGACGTCGGCGCCGTCGTCGGCAAAAAATCCTTCGACGAAGTTCTGCCTTGGGATTTCGTAGACGTGGGCGTGGAAAAAAGTTATTTGAAAAGAGAAGCGGAAAGGGCTTACGCCGCAAAGACCACTCCGTCATGCCTTAAACAATGCAACGGCTGCGGACTGCAAAAGGAGGGATTGTGCAAATGATAGCAATCAAATATGCCAAGCGTTATCCTTTGTCTATGATTTCACAGTCCGATATGCTCAACGTAATAAAAAGAATTTTGACGCGGGCGGGCGTAAAGGTCGAATATTCGGCGGGCTTCAATCCGCATATGCTTCTGTATTTTTCGCCCGCGCTTTCGCTGGGCATAGAGAGCGAGTGCGAATACGTTTGCGCCGCCGCGGGATATGCGCCCGATTTGATAGAAAAACTCAATGACGCGGCTCCGTCTGGTTTCGAGTGCCTCAAAGTTTTTTCTTTGCCCTGTGAACCCAACCTTACCGCGAGGTCTTACGCCGCGCATTATGTGTTCAAAGCGCGCGGACTTGGAAAGCAGAAACTTTCTTCCATTGCGGGAAACCCCGATTTTACCGTCTTGTTCAAGGACAAGAACGGTGAAAAAGTCAAATCCGCCGGCGAAAAAATCTATATGCTCAAAGCTGTCGGCGATGACGCCGCGGAAGCCGTGCTTGCCTGCGGCAACGACAATCTGCGCGCCGACAGAGTGTTGAAGCAGCTGTGTGCGGATTTTTCTCTCGATTGGGACGCCGCAACGGTAACCAAAATCAGACTGCTGCTTGACGGAGCGGAGGACGCGGACGAATTTCTTTTGAAGCTGCAAAAAAACGCGGCCGCAGCTTGCAAAAATTGAAGAAAATGCGAAAGCCGAACAAAACTTGTCCGGCTTTTGTCGATTAAAGATAGTATTTCATGTCTTCGATTATCTGTTCGAGATATTCGATAACGTCGCGCGCAAGCGTCATGGTTTCGGGATTTATTTCGGGCGTATGCCTTAAAAGCTTGCCAAGCTCCACGATGCCGTTGGTGCTGCCCAAAATAATCATCTCTGCGGATTTCGACACCGAATCGTCCGCGAGCATTTTCATTTTTATGCTTGCTTTTGCGAAAAATTGTCCCGCGCCGAATTTTTCCTCCAAAGTGCTGCCGATTTTATCCGCAAGCTCGTCGCAGCGCTTGGCAAATTCGGTGTAGCGTCCGACCTGCTGTTTTAAAATCTCCACAAACTTGTCGTTTTTCATGTTGGGTATGACCGTTTCCGTGGAGTGAATCGCCATAGTGACAACCTTTTTGAGCGAATTTAAAACCTTTATGGAATTGACGTAATTGGTATTTTCGCCGCTGCCGTTCCAATCGTAATTTACGTAATCCGTGTTTTTGATGCCGCCCGAGCGTTTATTCGTATCTGCCATCGTTTTCCACCTCGTTGAAGGAGTCGGTAGAGGGGATGCGCTTGGAGTTGTAAAACTCCTTCACCGAGCCGTTGTCGGGCGCCTTTTCCGAAGGCGTTTCGTAAGCCTCGTCAAGGTCCTGACTCAATTTGCTCGACGCGAGCACCTCTTTGTTGAGAAACACGGGCGTAACCGTGTCGCCGTACTGTTCGGTTTCGGGAAGAGCCTGAAACGTGCCCTTGTTGTTTTCGTGTCTCATGCCGTCCTTTGAGTCGGACACGTCGCGGGCGTTGTTTACGGACTGCGCAAACTGTTCCTGGTAGTCTGCCACGGGCTGGTTTTCCCCGTCCTTGTCGATGTAAGCGTCGCTGTAATTGAACCATTTGTTGCGCGCCGTTTCGGGGTGCGCGTTGTAATTGTTGCCGTGAATATCTTTTTCGGACATAATAATTCTCCTTTTTACGGTTTTTGTTTTTAGTATTTGCATCAAATTCAAAAACATACGGAAAAAAGCGGCAAAATATTTGACAAGCCGTCCGCCTTGTGATAAAGTATTCGGGAGCCGCTTAAGACGGGTTTTTTTCAAGCGCATTTTTGCCGCCCGATTGCTTAGCGAGACTGGACAGAGGAGGTAAAACCATGTACGCAATTATCCTTACGGGCGGAAAGCAATACCGTGTCGAAAAGGACATGAGACTCACGGTGGAAAAGGTTTCCGCAGAGGTGGGCGAAAAGGTGAGCTTTAACGCGCTTATGTACGCCGACGACAAACAGACGCTTATCGGCGCGGACGCCGCCAAGGTCAAGGTCGAGACGGAAGTTGTGGAGCACGGAAAAGGCAGGAAGCTTACGATATTCACTTACAAAGCCAAGAAGAATATCCGCAAAAAGCAAGGTCACAGACAGCCTTTTACCACGCTTAAAGTAAACAGCATCACGGTCGGCTGAGATGACCGAAATAAAAGTCACAAAAAAGAACGGCTCCGTCGTCAGAGTGGTGTGCGACGGTCACACGGGTTACGGAGTCGAAGGCGAGGACATAGTTTGCGCCGCTTTGTCCAGCATAGTGCAGACGGCGCTGCTCGGACTGCTTGCGGTCGCCCGCGTCAACGTGGATTTTGTCAGAGACGACGGCGACGGACGTTTGGAATTTTCCGTTCCCGAGCTTGACGAGCGCATGAGACACGACGCCGACGTTATTCTGGACACTATGCTGTGCGGAGTTTCGGATTTGAGAGAGGCGTATTCGGACTTTATCGATTTGGAGGTCAACTGATGTTTATCAACATTCAATTGTTCGCCCACAAAAAGGGAATGGGCAGTTCAAAAAACGGCAGAGACAGCGAAAGCAAAAGATTGGGCGCCAAAAGAGCGGACGGTCAGGCTGTGCTTGCTGGCAATATACTCGTGCGTCAGCGCGGCACAAGGATTCATCCCGGCAACAACGTAGGCTTGGGCAAGGACGACACCTTGTTTGCATTGATTGACGGCGTAGTCAAATTTGAACGCAAGGGCAAAGAAATGAAACAGGTCAGCGTTTATCCCAACGACTGAGAAAACAGAGACATTAAGGGGCGGCTTAAACCGCTCCTTGTTTTTTAGGAGAAAAAGATGAAAGCGCAAAAGACGGAAAACGGAATAACCGTGTTGCAGGCCGATTGCTTCAACCCGCGGGATATATTGGAGTGCGGGCAGATTTTCAGGTTCGACAGGGACGGCGAGGGGAATTATCGCGTCTTTTCTCTCGACAGGTACGCCGAAATAAAAAAGACAAACGACGGATACTTCATATCGACGGACTCTCCCGATTATTTCTACGATTTTTTCGATTTGGACAGGGATTACGGCGTGATTTGCGAAAAGCTGTCCTCCTCTTACGACGTGATGAAGCGCGCTGTCGAATTCGGCAGAGGTATAAGAATACTCAGGCAAAATCTCGAAGAAATGATTTTTTCCTTCATCATTTCCGCCAACAACAACATAAAGCGCATACAGCTCATCATCGGCAGGATTTGCGAGGCGCTCGGAGAAAAAACGCCTTTCGGCTACGCTTTTCCGTCGGTGAAAAAATTGGCGGAAGTGAGCTCTCCCGATTTCTATTTCCGCCTCGGGGCGGGGTACCGCGCGCCTTATATTTACGAAACGGCAAATGCTTTGAAGGAAGGCTTTGAATTGGACAGGCTCAAAGAACTCGACTCTGTCAAAGCGCGCAAAGCGCTGCTTGATTTGAAAGGCGTAGGAGCAAAAGTAGCCGACTGCATAATGCTTTTCGGACTTAATCGTTTCGACGTGTTCCCCGTGGACACCTGGGTGAAAAAGGTTTACCACCGTTATTTCGAGACGGGCTTGAAGGACTCTGAGATTTCGACCTTTTTCGTGGATACCTTCGGCGATTTGTCGGGCTTTGCCCAACAATATCTTTTTTATTTCCTGCGAACTATGGACAAAGGCGGAAAAATGTAGTATAATACGCTTATTCGGAGGTGCATAATGCTTAAAGAATTGAATATCGCGCTGTTTGCGGACGCCGACAACTGCGGTTTGGAGTACAGTCATTTTGACAACACGCTTTTCCAGCTCAACGAGATGGGGAATGTCGTGTACGGAAAGATTTACGGCGTGTCCGACAGAAAACATAAGGAAATCATCAACGATATAAACAAATTCGGTTTTGATATGGCGCCGGTAATGAGAGTGAAAAAACGCGGCTCCAAAGTTTTCGACAACCGTATTTTAATCGACGTCATGGACGAGGTGCTTTCAAACGGCAATATCGACGCGGTATGCATCGTCGCCGCGCGCGCGGACATGGTGCCTCTTTACAGCAGACTGCACAAGCTGGGCGTTAAAATAGTGGCGTTGGACAATGTGGACGACGAAAGCCTTGCCTTTGTGGACGAGGTGCTTGACATAGGTCTTGTGGACGTAATCAAGCTTCCCAAGCCCGCGACTCACGCCGCAGCGCCTGAAACGACCGAAAAAACGGAGGAGACGGCTCCCGACGTGCAAAACGAAAACGTGCAAAACGAAGTTGAAACAAATGCCGCTCCCGCAGAGGTTGAAGACAACGGCTTGTCCGAAGCACAGAGCGCACAGTCGGTGGTTTCGGCAAAGCCCGACGAGGATGCGGAAATTCTTAAACAAATCGAGGAGGTCAAGGCGCAGCAAACGCCCGTTTCCAACGACGACGAGCAGCTTCTCGACGAAATCAAGAAGCTTCTTGAAGAATTTAATACGGAAAGCGATTGAGCAGCAAAGCTCGGCGGTCCTTTAAGGGACCGCTTTTTGTTTGTTCCGCAAGTTAAAAAACGCTCTCCGCTTTCATATAATAGAACGAAAGCGCCGTATGGCGCGAAAAGGAGAGCAGGTGAGAAAATTCGACTCAGAGGTGGCTAAGATTCTCGATTTGGAATTGGCGGCGTTGGTCAATTCCTTCAAATACTCCGTTTACGGGGGGCATACCGTAGTCGTCGAGGGACACAGGGGACTCGTGAGCTTTTCCTCCGAAAAAATTATTTTCAGGTTGGGAAAAACCGAGCGCCTCGAAATAATCGGTGAAGAGATATCAATAAAACAGCTTACAAAAAATTTCACCGTCGTAACGGGAAAAATCAAGGGGGTTTCAAATGGCTGAAAAGAGCTCTTACGCTACATATCTTGTGGAGGGGCTGAATACCGAAAAAAACCTTAATTTTCTCTGCGGAAACGGTATTTGTCTGTACGAGGTAAAAAAAATCAACAAAAAACAATACTTTGTGACCGTCCCCTTCAAGGAACGCAAAAAGTTGATTGCTTTATTGAAAAATAGGTGCTATAATATAAAATTGATAAAAAGCGGCGGCTTTTTGGGATTTTTGGAAAAAATCAAAACGCGCTTCGTGCTAGCGACGCTTGTGTTCGCGGCTTTCTGCGGTCTGTTCGTCGCAAGCCGTTTCGTGTGGGACATAGAGGTGAACGGAGACGCGGACGCGGCGGCGGTGCTTGCCGTGCTCGAAGAAAAGGGCATAAAAAAGGGCTGTCCGCTGTCGCGGATAAACATAGACGAAACGGAAAATTTCCTTTCCTCGCGCATAGAAAGCAGTATGTATTGTCTGCTTGACGTCGAGGGCTGCCGCCTTTACGTCACGGTCATAGAAAGGGAATCCGCGCCTCCCGTCGTGGATTTGAATCAACCCGTGGATTTGGTTTCGGAGTACGACGGAGTACTCACAAGGCTGCTCACCGTTTCCGGTACGCCCGCGGTAAACGTGGGGGACAGGATAAGCAAGGGACAGGTAATAATCAGCGGCGTGCGCACCTACAACGACGGAACCACCGCTCCCGTGAGGGCGATGGGCGAGGCGTGGGCGACGGTCGAGTGCACGGGCGAGGCGGTTTTTTCCGAAACCAAAACCGTGCTTGAGGAAACGGGAGATTTTTATTATACGACGTATATAGGCTTGTGGGGCTACGATTCGATTCCCAAGGAAAAGAAAAAATACGAGTTCAGCAAATTCGAGGACGAAGTTTTCAGGCTTTTCCCGCTTGGTATCAGGGTGGTCAGGCGACGGGTGTCGGAGTTGAAGGAGAGGGCTGTTTCCGCGTCCTTAGAAGAAAGTCTGCCGGCATTGAGGGAGGAAGCGTTGAGCAATGCGCTAAAAAACGCGCCTTTCAAGCAATACGACAGAGTCGAATACGTTACGTTTAAGCGTGACAACAAAACGGTCGTAAGGGCAATAATATACGGCGACGTGAACATAATAGGTTTAAACGAAGGAGATAAAGAGTTTGGCAAAAAAGACGGCGAAAATTAACGCGGGCTCGGTTGACGCTTTGATAAAGCTGTTCGGCTCGTGCGACGAAAACATCAACATGATAAAGGACAAGCTCGACGTCGAGGTGGTGAACAACAAGGGAGAATTCTGTTTTTCGGGCGAAGAGGAAAACGTGGACGCCGCTCTCGAGGTGACGAAAAAATTGCTCAACTACATCGGCAAGGGCGAGGAAGCGGATATAGGCAGGGTGAGCTACATCTGCGACTGCGCTCTCGACGGTCGTCTTGACGAAATCGACCAGCTTTTGAACGACGTAGTGGCGGTTACCTTTCGCGGCAAGCTGATAAAAAGCAAGACCGTAGGACAGAAAAAATATGTGGACGCGATTAAAAAAAACACCGTGACAATCGGCGTCGGACCTGCGGGTACGGGCAAAACCTATCTTGCCGTGGCGCTTGCCGTGTCGGCGCTCAAAGAAAAAAAGGTGGATAAAATCATACTTACGCGTCCCGCCGTCGAGGCGGGAGAAAAACTCGGCTTTCTGCCAGGCGACCTTCAGGAAAAGGTAAATCCCTATCTGCGTCCCCTGTACGACGGATTGCAGGAGATGTTGGGGCTTGACAGCTATCAGAAGCTTATGGAAAAGGGAGTCATAGAGGTTGCGCCGCTGGCCTATATGCGGGGCAGGACGCTCAACAACGCTTTTATCATTCTCGACGAGGCGCAGAACACCACGCGCGAGCAGATGAAAATGTTTTTGACAAGACTTGGAGAAAACAGTATAATGGTTGTTACCGGCGACCTGACTCAGATTGACCTGCCCGAAGGCAAAAAGAGCGGGCTTAAAAATGCAGTGACGGTTCTTAAAGACGTAAAGGACATAGCAATCAGATTTTTGTCCGAAAAGGACGTCGTGCGTCATCCATTGGTGCAGGAGATAGTCAAGGCATACGAAAGAGCCGAAAAAAGGCAAGGAGTTTGATTTTTGAAGAACAGGCTGACAAAAAATCAGGCGATATTCTGTATGGCGGCGTATGTCGTTTTTTACGCGCTGCTTACGGCGTGCTGCCTGCTGCTTTTCGTAAGAAAATCCGATGAGGAATTTTTCGTCAAGCTGGGATATTTTATCGTGCTTGCGGTATTTCTCGGCGCGATTTTTCTGTACTTTTATTTTGCGGATATAGAAATTTTAAAGAGCAGACGCAAGTTGCTTGCGGTTATATGCGTTACATTCGTCTGTTTTCTGATTTCGATTTTTATTTCCAAGGTCAACGTATTTCTCTCTCCGTACGCCTTATGCGCGTTGGTTTTGACTTTGCTTCTGGGGCACAGAGTAGCGTTGTTCACGTCTTTGTTCACGGTCATCATATATTTCGTGTCCAATCTTATTTTTTCCGACTTGACCGGAGCGGAGCTTTACGGAGCGTTTTTCGAAGCAATTGTAACGATTATTTTGGCGGTTTTCGCGTCCGGCAGGCACATAAAGCGGATACATTACGTTTTTGTGGGCATCAGCATTTCAGTTGTCGCTGCGGCTACGGTCGGGCTTTCCTATCTGTTGTTTTACATTCCCGGATATTCGCCTCTCAAAATCGGCTTGGGAGCCGCTTACGCCGCGGGCAGCGGACTTTTAGACGTTATGCTCATGTTTCTGCTCGTGCCCGCCTTGGAAAGGCTGTTCAATCTGACTACCGATTTCAGGCTTGCGGAGCTTACAAGCACCAACAATCCGCTAATCAAGCGGCTTTTCAACGAGGCGCCCGGCACCTTCAACCACAGCCTTACGGTTGCAAACTATGTCGAGGCGTGCGCAATGGCAATCGGAGAGGATACCTTTCTTGCGCGTGCGGCGGCATATTTCCACGACATAGGCAAGCTGAAAAACCCCAATTATTACGTGGAAAATCAGACGGACGGTCACAACCCGCACGACGAAATTGCGCCCGAGCTGAGCGTTTCCTTGCTGAAAAAGCACATAATGTACGGAGTTATGCTTGCAAGGGAATACGGCTTGCCCAAGGAGCTTGAAAGCGCGATAACGGAGCATCACGGCTCGTTTCCCATGAAATTCTTTTATTACAAAGCGAGAAAAATTACGGAAGGCGAGCTTGACCTTAAAAATTATTCATACGACGGTCCCACCCCGACAAGCAAAATCAACGGAATGCTGATGATAGTGGACGCAAGCGAGGCGGCTTTGAGGTCGCTTAACGTAAACGACGCCTTGGCGGCGGAGCGTCTTGTAGACAACATAGTCAAAGAAAGGCTTGATTTGGGGCAATTCGACAACTGCGACCTGACGATGAACGAAATCAACATAGTAAAGCAGACCATAGTGACGACCTACGTCGGCATAAGGCACGAGCGGGTAAAGTATCCCGACGTCAAGCTGTCCGCACCGGAGGGCGAAAAATGAAAATTTATTTTTCGGGAGCGCGTATCGGCGAAAAAAAACTGTTGTCAAAGGTACTTGATTACGCGGTTGAAAATTTGCGTCAGCCGGAGCGGCTTTCGCTTTCGCTCTCTTTTCTCGACGAGGAAAAAATGCGCGCGCTCAACAAGGAAACGCGAGGCGCGGACAAGCCTACCGATGTTTTGAGTTTTCAGTATCTCGACTACATAAAGGCGGGAGAAAAGGTGGATTTGGACAGAAAGGAATATTTCGACGTCGTTACGGGGCTTGTGGATTTGGGAGAAATATATATCTGCCGCAGCATTGCGCGACGGCAGGCAAAGGAGTACGGTCACAGCGTCAAAAGAGAAAAGGCGTTTCTTGCGCTTCACGGTCTTTTGCATCTGCTGGGCTACGACCATGACGGCGGCGAGGACGAAAGGGAAATGTTCGCAATTCAGGAAAATTTCCTTGACGCGCTAGGTTTGAAAAGGAGTTGAGATGAAAAGCGGTTACATTGCAATCGTGGGCAAGGCAAACGCCGGCAAATCCACGCTGTTAAACAGCCTTGTCGGGCAGAAAATATCCATAGTCAGTCCTAAGCCGCAGACCACGCGCGACAATATTACGGGCATATATACGGAGAGCGACTGTCAGATGATTTTCGTGGATACTCCGGGCGCGCTCAGACCGTCCAACAGACTTGGCGACTACATGGTAAAAAACATAGAGGCGGCGACTGTGGACGTTGATTGCGTTTTGCTTGTGCTGGACGGTCACGACGGAATAGACGAAAGCGAGCTGGCTTTGGCGGAAAAATATTCCGCCCTTGACGCGCCGCTGGTGGTTGCCGTCACCAAAACCGACATCACGCAGCCGGAAAAGCTTTTTCCCGAGCTTGAAAAACTCAACTCTTTTCCCAAAATCAGGGAAGTCTTTGCGGTGAGCGCAAAAAAGAACAGAGGCGTGGCCGAGTTGAGAAACGGTCTGAAAAAATATCTCGGCGACGAAATCATGTATTTTGCCGAGGACGAGGTGACGGACAGACCTCTGCGTTTTCTCGTGTGCGAGACTCTGCGGGAAAAAATTCTGCTTTGCTGCGAAAGCGAGGTGCCGCACGGCGTGGGCATTATGCTCAACAAAATGGAGTTTGACGAACAGAAGCGCGTTTGGTTCATAGACCAAAACATAATTGTGGAAAAACAGTCCCACAAACCGATTATTTTGGGCAAAAACGGCGCCATGCTCAAAAGCATAGCCACCCATGCGCGCGCAAGCATGGAAAAGCTTTTGGGGGACAGGGTTTTTTTGGAGCTGTGGATAAAGGTCAAGCCTAATTGGCGGGACAATCCGTATATGCTCAATGAAATAGGTTACGACAAAAGCTCCGTTTGAAAGGGTGTGCCCCAAAAATTTTTTAATATACGTCGCCGTTTTCGTATATTTAATTTGCGCGCAACTCAAACTAAAAACGGAGGCTTGTTTTATGCGTGAAAAGGAGCTTTTGTGGGAGATGTTCGTAAAAACGGGAAACCCGTCTTATTATTCTTTGTACAGAAAATTGAGCACCGATGATAGAGAAAATTAAAGCTCTTGTGTTGAGAGCGGCGGATTTTAAGGAAAACGACAAGCTGTTGCTGCTCTACTGCGGCGAATACGGCAAAATCACGGCAAGCATACGCGGCGTAAAAAAGCCCGGCGCCAAGCTGAAATTCGCGGCGGAGCCGTTTTGCTTCGGGGAATTCATGCTTTCGGTCAAAGACGGACGCTACTCCGTGACCAACTGTACGGAAATCGAAAGCTTTTTTTCTTTGCGCGGCGACGTTGTTACATATTGCTGCGCGGGCTGCGTCGTCGAGCAGCTTGCCAATACGGGACAGGAAAATCAGTCGGAGCCGCAGCTTTTGTTGCTTGCGTTGAAGACTCTCAAAGCGTTGGAGGAAAAAAACGCGGCTTCCAAGACAATTCTGATAAAATTCCTGCTTGAAAGCATGAAGACGGCGGGGTTCGGTCTTTCCTTCGACAAATGCAGCATGTGCGGCAGCCGCACCTTTGACAGAATGTATCTTAATCTGGATATAGGAGGCGCCGTATGCCCGCTGTGCAAACACGACTGCTCCTCCCGCGAGCTTGACGCAAGAGTTTTCAATTGTCTGCGCACGTTAGATTTGCAGCCCTTTGAGAGACTTTCCGCTCTGAGATTCGACGCATTCGAGAATGATTGTCTAAAAGCTTTGGACGCGTATGTCACGAGCGTTATTAAAAAACTTAACAGCCTGCAAATGTTGTTGAAAATGTAAAATTTTTTATTAAAACCCAAAAAAGTCACTCAATCTGTTGTTAAAGGCGAAAATATTTGTTAAAATGTAAAGCGGTCTTGATGGCAAAGACCGCGTTTTTTATGCAATTACTATATGGAGGAAGATATATGACAAAGTACGTTTACCTGTTCAATGAAGGAAACGGCAAAATGCGCGAGCTTTTGGGCGGCAAAGGAGCCAACCTTGCCGAGATGATGAATCTCGGTCTTCCCGTACCCGACGGCTTTACCGTCACGACGGAGGCGTGCAACAAGTATTACGAGGACGGAAAAACGCTTTCCGAGGAAGTCAGAGAGCAGATTTTCCAAGCGCTTGAAAAGACGGAAAAGAAGCTGGGCAAAAAGCTGGGCGACGTCAAAAATCCCTTGCTCGTGTCTGTGCGCAGCGGCGCGAGAGCGTCCATGCCGGGCATGATGGACACTATACTCAATCTCGGACTCAACGACGAAACGGTAGAGGGGCTGGCAACGCTTACGAGCAATCCCCGTTTTGCTTACGACAGTTACAGACGTTTTATACAGATGTTTTCCGACGTCGTTATGGAAATTTCCAAGGACAATTACGAAAAGCTTTTGGAAAAGGCAAAGCAGGCCAAGGGCGTGACGCTTGACACCGAGCTTGACGCAAACGACCTCAAAAAACTCGTAGTCGAATTTAAGCAGACCTATAAAAAACTCAAAGGAGAGGAATTTCCCCAAGACCCCAAGGAGCAGCTCATACAGGCGGTTCTTGCGGTGTTCCGCAGCTGGGACAACCCGAGAGCAATTTATTACAGAAGGATGAACGATATTCCCTCCGATTGGGGAACGGCGGTCAACGTGCAATCGATGGTTTTCGGCAACATGGGCGAGGACTCGGGAACGGGCGTTGCCTTTACACGCAATCCCGCAACGGGCGAAAAGCAGCTGTTCGGCGAGTATCTGATGAACGCGCAGGGCGAGGACGTCGTGGCGGGAATCCGTACTCCTCAATCCATAGCTCAGCTCGAAAAGCAGAACAAGGCGGTTTACGAACAGTTTGTCGGCATCTGCAAAATCCTCGAAGACCATTACAGGGATATGCAGGACATGGAGTTCACAATCGAAAGAGGCAAGCTTTATATGCTTCAAACGCGCAACGGCAAGCGTACCGCCGTCGCCGCGCTCAAAATAGCCATTGATATGGTGGAAGAGGGCAGAATAGACGAAAAGGAAGCCGTATTGAGAATCGAGCCCAAGCAGCTTGACGCTCTGCTGCACCCTCAGTTCGACCCCGATGCTCTCAAAAAGGCCAAGCCGATTGCCACCGCGCTTGCCGCAAGTCCGGGCGCTGCCTGCGGAAAGGTTTACACCACGGCGGAAAAAGCCATTGCGGCGGCTGCAAAGGGTGAAAAGGTAGTGCTGGTAAGACAGGAAACCTCTCCCGAGGACATCGAGGGCATGGCTGTTTCGCAGGGCGTTCTTACCGCGTGCGGCGGCATGACCTCCCACGCCGCGGTAGTTGCGCGCGGCATGGGTACCTGCTGCGTTGCGGGCTGCAAAGAGCTGATTATCGAAGCGGGCAACGATTTCTTCCATATAAACGGAAAAAAATACAACGAGGGCGACGTGATTTCGCTTGACGGAAGCACGGGCAATGTTTACGGAGAGGCTATTCCTACAATGGAGGCGTCCGTGACCGGCAATTTCGGCACAATCATGAGCTGGGCAAACAAGTACCGCGTCATGAAGGTAAGAACCAACGCCGACACTCCCAAAGACGCAGCCAACGCCGTGCGTTTCGGTGCGGAAGGCATAGGTCTCTGCCGCACGGAGCATATGTTCTTCGACAGCGACAGAATCATGCCCATGCGCGAAATGATTGTGTCCAAAACGGAGCAGGAGCGCAGAAAAGCGCTTGCAAAACTGCTGCCCATGCAGAGAAAGGACTTTGAAGGCATTTACGAGGCGATGGAGGGCAGACCCGTCACCATACGCTTCCTCGACCCGCCTCTGCATGAATTTCTCCCCCACAAGGACGAGGAAATAAAAGAGCTCGCCCAACAGATGGGACTTGGTTTTTCGGAGCTTAAAGCCACCGTTATCGGTCTGCACGAGTTCAATCCCATGCTCGGCCACCGCGGCTGCCGTCTTTCCGTGACGTATCCTGAGATTGCAGAAATGCAGACCAGAGCCGTAATAGAGGCGGCGCTCAACGTCAAAAAGAGCAAAGGCTACGATATCGTGCCCGAAATCATGATTCCTCTTGTAGGAGAGCTTAAAGAGCTAGAATTTGTCAAAAATGTCGTGGATGCAACGGCAAAGAAGGTCATGGAGGAGCGCGGCGAAAAAATAAATTATCTCGTGGGCACTATGATAGAGGTTCCCCGCGCGGCAATCACGGCTTCGGAAATCGCAAAAGCGGCTCAGTTTTTCAGCTTCGGCACAAACGATCTTACGCAGATGACTTTCGGTTTCTCGCGCGACGACGCCGGCAAGTTCCTGCCCTACTATTACGAAAAGAAGATTTTTGAAAGCGACCCGTTTGCCAGACTCGACAGGTCGGGCGTAGGCAAGCTCGTAGAAATGGCGGTGGAGGGCGGAAGAAAAACCCGTCCCGACATCAAGCTCGGTATCTGCGGCGAACACGGCGGCGACCCCAGCTCGGTTGAGTTCTGCCACAACATCGGGTTGGCGTACGTTTCCTGCTCGCCTTTCAGAGTGCCTATTGCCATTCTTGCGGCGGCGCAAGCAAATATTAAACGTCCGAGGTAAACATATATAGTGGTTTAACTAAGTTATACTACAAGATATTGTGTTTTTAGGGCTTACCCCGATAATGGGGTAAGCCCTTTTTCTGTGCTGAAAATGCTCTGAAACAGGCTTAAAAAGTGCTATTTCCATATAAGTTGAACACTTGATTTTTACTATAAGATATGGTATAGTATAGGCAGGGTGAGGTAACAAAATGACGGATTATAAGTCAATACTTTTGTATTATTATAAAGGGAATACAAACACGCAGATAGCCACCATTTGCGGTTGTTCGCGTACAACTGTCATCAAGACAATAAAAAGGGCAAAGGAATTGAATTTGAAATTGCCTCTACCGGCTACGCTGCGCGATTCTGATTTGTATTTAATGCTTTACCCCAAAAGAGGTAAAAGAAAGGGATACTATATACCGGATATTCACAGCATAGAAAAAGACCGCAAAAAGCGTAGGTTTTCTAAATTTCGTGCTTGGCAAAAATACTGTCGTGTTGCCAAAAGAGAAGGGTATAAAGCATACAGTAAATCAAGATTTTACAGTCTATTTCATGAATATGGCTCTGCGGGTGCGAGGTTTCATGTAAAAAAGAGCAAGAACATAGGCGACATACTTGGGTTTGCATTGTTGCAGAGCAGATACTCAAACGATGCTACTTCTTTTGAACTTGTTGAAAAACAAATGGACGATTGGTGTAAAGAGCGAAGATTGGATAAATATAAGATCTGGGATTTGAGAGTAGCAGGATTTTAGTACAAATTTTTTAAGTAGGCTTCAATATGGTTGACATAAGGCTCCGTTTATCATATAATTCATATAAATATGAAAAATATGGAATATATGAGGAGGTAGAACAAAAGTGGAAATTCCCAAAGGGCATTATATCTTCGGTACTGTAAAAGTAGGAGAGCGCGGGCAGATCGTCATTCCGCGCGAGGCGCGCGATAAATTCGATATAAAGGCGGGTGACACGCTTCTTGTGCTCGGCGACGAAAAGTGGGGTATTGCCGTGACCAAATCGGACGTGTTGCAGAAATTCGCGTCGGACATCTTTCAGAAGATGGAGGACGGCAGCGATGAGTGAGTTTGAAAACACAAATCTGCCTTTTCTGGAGCAGGACTGTATTGAATTTTTCGGCGAAGAGCAGGGGCAAAATGTATTCGGAAAAACGCTTGAAATTTACAGAGAGCTTACCCGTAAAGGCGACTACCGCAATAACGATGCAATCAAGTATCATATGACGGTAAAACTCTTTCCGGCAATGAGTTATTATAAGGCATTGCAGGCTTTGGAAATTGACGACGCCATAGAAAAGGTCAGAACGGAAACGCGCAAAGCCGCCCTTATAAACAAGCAGAAAAACGCAAAGTTTGCGCGCATGCCGTTCGTTTATACAATGTATCGAATGGGCGTGAAAAAGCATATGGCAAAGAACTTCCCGCCCGAAGGCTGGAAAACGGAGTGGGTATGCTGCGACAGGAATGAAATACACTTCAATCTCTGTTCCTGCCTGTATTATGACATCTGCACAGAGAACGGTTGTCCCGAACTTTGCCAAGTATATTGCGAAAATGATAATATCGCCTTTTCCGGGCTTATGCCGAAGATACGCTTTGAAAGAGCAGGAACGATCGGCGAAGGCGCAGCTTGTTGCGATTTCCATTTTATAAACGCGAAAAAGTAAGCCGATAAGAATTAAGTCATGCAGACGATAGCGCGGGGGCAAGCAGCCTCCGCTATTTTTTGCGAAAAATTTTTTTATTATCGCCGCAAAACTCTTGACAGGCGAGGGACATATGATTATAATGATAATCGAATTATCGGTAATTAGATTATCGTAGGAGGTAAATATGTCGGTTGCGGACAGAAGTATCGATCCGCGCATCATCGAGAGCGCAAAAGAGGAGTTTCTGCAAAAGGGTTTTCTGGATGCGTCCTTGCAGGAAATCTGTAAAAACGCGGGCGTTACGACGGGCGCGTTGTACAAGCGGTTCAAGGGCAAGGAAGAGCTTTTCTGCGCGCTGGTGGAGAGCACCGTACAAGACCTCGAAGAGGTAGTGCGTCAAAAATCCGCCCTGCCCGCCACGCTCACGGACGAACAGCTCAAAAAGGCGTGGGATATGGACAGGGAGTATATGCAGTGGTGGTTCGACTATCTCTACGACCGCTACGATGAAATGCGCCTGCTGCTCGTATTTTCGGACGGGACGAAGTACGCGAACTTCGAGCACGAATGGGTGGAGAATATGAGCCATACTACCTATGCGTATTACAAGGAGGCGCAGAGGCGCGGTCTGACAAAGACGGACATCTCCGAAAAGGAGATGCACGTCATGCTGTCCGCCTTTTGGACGGCGATCTGTGAGCCGCTCATCCACGGATTTACAAAGGAGGAGGCAGGGCGCATATCCGATTTAATGTGCGGACTGTTCGACTGGTATAAAATGCTCGGTTTCGAGCGGTAAGTTTGCCGCCCGCAGAGGCGGCAATTCTTTCGTCATATAGTTCGCTTATGCGAACAAACAAAATAACAGGAGGCTATATGATAAAAAGTATCTTGAAGTACGCGGGTAAGTACAAGATTCTTACCATTGTGGCGACGATCATGGTTGTCATAGCAGTGGCGGCGCAGATCTTGCCGTATATATTCGCGTATCAGATCATCTCGCCGCTGATTGCGGGCGAGAGCATAACATGGCAGTTCGCTGTGGGCAGAGTGGTGGGCGTTGCCGTCTGCCTTGTGCTGAATTTCGTGTTCTACCTCGGCGGGCTGTCTCTCTCGCACATTGCGGCGTTCAACACGCTGTACAATCTGCGTGTGAGCTTGCAGGGCAAAATGGAAAAATTGCCCCTCGGCGTTGTACAGGAGAAGGGGACGGGGAATCTCAAAAAGCTGTTCGTGGACGACGTAGAGAGCATGGAACTTCTGCTCGCGCACGCCATACCCGAAGGCATCGGCAATCTGCTCATTCCCATCGGCGTGTTCATCGCCATGTTCGCGGTGGACTGGAAACTCGCGCTTCTTACGCTCATCATGCTTCCCGTCGGCGTGTGGGCGGTCATGATGATGACACGCGCCGGCTTTGCCAAGATGGACAGCTACTATCGTTCGGCGCAGGTCATGAACAACACCATCATCGAATATGTAAACGGTATGGAAGTTGTTAAGATATTCGGCAGAGACAGCGATTCGTACAAACGATATAAAAAGGACGTGGAGGCATACCGCGATTTCACGTTGGACTGGTATCGTGTGTGCTGGCCGTGGATGGCGGTGTATGCGGGCGTGTTCGCCTGCTGTTCGCTGTTCACGCTGCCATTCGGCGGCATGTTCGTCGTGAACGGCTGGTCGCAGCTTGCAGACCTGATTCTTGTTCTCTGCCTTTCCTTCGGGCTGGGCGGCCCGCTCATGAAGGCCATGCGCTTCGTTCCCTCGCTCGCGCAGGTGGACAGGAAAGTTAAGGAACTCGAAAAGACTTTAGATGCCGAGCCGCTGAAAAGCAAAAATGGCGCCTTTACGGGTAATGGCAACACGGCGGTGTTCGAGAACGTGACCTTTGCCTACGAGGACAAAGATGTCATTCAAAGTGCCAGCCTCGTCGTGCAGGAGGGCAAAAAGACGGCGCTGGTCGGCGAATCGGGTTCGGGCAAGAGCACGCTTGCAAAACTGCTGGTGCATTACTACGACATCGGCGGGGGTAAGATTACGCTGGGCGGGCAGGACATTACGGATATGAGCCTCGACGCGCTCAACGCCCGCATCTCCTTTGTGTCGCAGGATAACTTCCTTTTCAATACCAGCATTTACGATAACATCAAGGTCGGCAAGCCCGATGCGACGAAGGAGGAAGTGCTCGTCGCGGCACAAAAGGCACAGTGCATGGAATTTATTGATCGGTTGGAAAACGGTATTGATACGCTTGCAGGCGACTGCGGCAGCGCGCTTTCGGGCGGGGAGCGACAGAGGGTGTCGCTCGCAAGGGCGATTCTCAAAAACGCGCCCGTCGTCATTCTGGACGAGGCAACGGCGTTCGCCGATCCCGAAAACGAGGAGAAGATGGAAAAGGCGATTGCAGAAGTCGTCCGGGGAAAAACGCTCCTCGTCATTGCACACCGCCTTGCGTCCATTCAGAACGCGGATAAGATTTATGTGCTGGACAACGGCAGAGTAGCTGGCAGCGGCACGCATAAAGAGCTTTTGGAAAGCAACGACATCTATAAACGGCTCTGGCAGATCTCCGAGGACAGCGCGGCGTGGAACGTGGTCGGAACGGAAGGAGGCGCGGTATGATCAAATTTTTTGTAAGGATATTAAAGTTTTCGGGTAAATACAAGGGCAGGGTGCTCTCGGCGGCGCTGTTCGCCTTCATTAAGGGTATCTGCATCACAATGCCGCTCTTCCTCGGTTTTCTGCTCTTTAACGAGTTCTACGAAGGGACGATCACCGTTCTTCGCTGCCTCATCTACTTTGCGGGCATGGCGGCGTCGCTGGCAGTGCATATTCTCGCCACAAACTTAAGCGACCGTTTGCAGAGCACGGCGGGATATAAGATTTTTGCAGAAAAGCGCATGGAATTGGGCGCGCGCCTTCGGAAACTCCCGATGGGCTACTTTACGGCGGGCAATATCGGCAAAATAAGCTCGGTGCTCTCGTCCGACATGGTGTTCGTGGAAGAAAACGTCATGCAGTCCATCGCGGATATGCTGGGCAACGGCTTTTCGGCGCTTCTTATGGTTGCGTTCATGTACGTCATCGATTGGCGTATCGGGCTGCTCGTCACAGGCGTGTCGCTGGCGGTCGTCATCGCCGCGGCCTTTATGAATAAATCGGGCGTAAAACACAGCAATATCCGTCAGCAGCAGAACGAGGAACTGACGGATGCGGTAATATCCCACATCGAGGGAATCGGTGTCATCAAAAGCTACAATCTGCTCGGCGAAAAGTCGGAAGATCTGACAAAAAACTTCCGCAAGACGAGGGACGCCGCGCTCAAGTTCGAGTTCACGCAGCTGCCGTGGATGGTCGCGCTCAACGTTCTCTATACCGTCGGCATGTCGGGCATCGTCGCGCTCGGCGTGTGGCTGTACTTTGAAAATATGATGACCTTGCCGTACCTCATCGGCTGCGTGCTGTTTGCCTTCTCCATCTTCCTGCCGCTGAAAACGCTGTACAGCGAATCGTCGCGCCTGACCGTTATGGGGAGTTGTCTTGATCGTATCGAAGGGGTGTTTGATGAAAAGACGCTGCCCGACAACGGCAAAAAGCACTTCCCGGCAACATCGTCCGCGCCCGAAATAGTGTTTGAAAACGTGACCTTTGCCTACGGTGAGGAAGATACCGTGCGGGGCGTCAGCTTTGCGGCGGAAAAGAACACGATGACCGCGCTCGTCGGCCCCAGCGGGGGAGGAAAAACCACGCTTGCAAACCTGCTTGCCCGTTTCTGGGATATAAAGTCGGGCAGTATAAAGATTCGGGGCGTGGACATCCGCGACGTGCCGCTTGCCGAACTCATGGACAAGATCAGCATGGTGTTCCAGCGCGTGTACCTGTTTGCCGACACCGTCTATAACAACATAGCGATGGGCAGACCGACCGCCACAAGAGAGGAAGTGGAGGAGGCAGCGAAGAAGGCGCGTTGCTACGAATTCATCATGAATTTGCCGCAGGGGTTCGATACCGTCATCGGCGAAGGCGGAGCCTCCCTTTCGGGCGGTGAAAAACAGCGCATTTCCATTGCGCGGTGTATTCTGAAAGACGCGCCCATCGTCATTCTGGACGAGGCGACGGCGAGCGTCGATTTGGACAACGAACGGCACATTCAGGAGGCTATCACCGAACTTGTGCGGGGCAAAACCTTGCTCGTCATCGCGCACCGCTTAAACACCATCCGCGCGGCGGATAAAATCGTCGTCGTGTCCGAGGGGAAAATCGCCGAACAGGGCACGCACGAACAGCTCTTAAAGCGTGGCGGTATCTACAACAATTTCATACATCTGCGAGAAAGACAACGCCTCGCGGAAAACGGGTAACAGGAAAGCGGTCGCTATTGCGGCCGCTTTTTTGAAACCGTCGTTAATTGCTTGCTTTTTGCAGATAAAGAAGATATAATATAAGCGTGTTCGCATATGCGAACTATAAGGAGAATAAGCTATGTTAAAGATAGTTTTAGAAGTAGAAGGTATGCACTGCGGTATGTGCGAAACGCATGTCAACGACGTTGTGCGCCGCGTGGAGGGTGTGAAGAAAGTAAAATCTTCGCACGCAAAGGGCAGGACGGAAGTTGTTGCCGAGGATAGCGTAAATACCGCGCTCATCAAAGAGGCGATCGCAAAGCAGGGCTACGGCGTGGGAAGAATTGAAACGCAGCCGTATGAAAAGCACGGGCTGTTCTCGCACAAGAGGTGAGTGCCATGTTTCTGATCCGTAAATTTGAGGACAAGGACGTCCCCGATTGCGCCATGTGCTTTTACGAGAGCTTTTTCGACTGCCCGCTGACGGAAAACGACAGAGCGTTTCTGCGCGATTATGCGCAGGTACTCGCAGAGAAGTGTTCGTTTACCTATGTGGCGGAGAGCGAAGGGCAGGTCGTCGGGTTCATCATCGGGCACTACAAAAAGGATTTTGACAAGGCGCTCGCCAAACGGCACGACGTAAAACCGCATTATAAGGCGTGGTTTCGGTGCTTTTTCAAGTTCGCCTTCGGGGGCTATAAGATGTCCGCACCGTTCAAGGCACAGTTCGATCTCTTTTATAAGAAACTTAAAGAGAACGGCAAGGATACGCCGCTCGCCTGCGACTGCGAACTGATGGCACTCTGCTCGCGCAGAGATTACCGCAAAGGTTTGGGAACGGCGCTCTGGGAAGCCTTTAAGGAGCGGTGCATTCAAAGCGGCGTGAAGATGGTGCGCGTGTTCACCGATACGGACGCCACATATACTTTTTACGAAAAGCGCGGTTTTTCGCTTATATGGGAAAAGCCGTATTCCTTCGGTACGCCCGGCAAATCGCTGGTGTATGAATATAAGTTATAAGAGGTGCAGGAGCTATGATAAAAAAATTTTTAAGTAATTGCAAAAAACCGAAGGGAAAATTCGGCAAAATGATCGTGAGCGCCATGAACAAAGGGCATGCGCCTCTCGCTCTTTGGGCGTTCGAGGTGTGCCCGCTGAAAGACGGAGAGAGCGTTCTGGACGTCGGGTGCGGCGGTGGCGGCAATCTTGTCCGCATTCTGGAGCGCTGCCCGAAAAGCCGCGCGGACGGCATCGATTATTCGGAGGAAAGCGTTGCATGCAGCCGAAAAGCGACCAAAAAATATGCAGACAGATGCAACATCTTGTGTGGAGACGCCATGCGGTTGCCGTATCGGGACGAAACCTATGACAGGGCATTGTCCTGTGAATCTATTTATTTCTGGCCCGATCCCGTGCAGGGGCTCAAAGAAATGCTCCGCGTCTTGAAAAAGGGAGGCAAGGTAATACTGGCGTCCGAAATGACCGATCCGGAAAAGGGAAAATTCTGGGCAAAACGCTGCGAAGGCATGACGATTTATACGGCGGAAGAGCTCGCTGCCCTTATGGGAAAAGCAGGGTTTTCCGATATAAAAATCCATAAGACGCGCAAAGTCTGGTGTGCCGTCGAGGGGATAAAGGCCTGATGCGTCGGATCGTTACAGGCTGTGAAGAACGAATATAAATTATGAGGGAGGATCCCGATGAAACCGGATTATAAGAATTGGGTGCCGAGAGGGTTGTTATTTCTCCTCGGCGGCATGGCGATTGTCTGTCTTGCCGTGTGTACCGTGTTCGGCATGGCGGGCGTGACGACGGAGGGCGGACTGCGCATCGCGCTCGGCGTTCTCTTCGGGGCGGCTTTTTTGCTGTTTGTCGTCCTGACGGGGATATTTGCAAACATGTATTGCGCCTTTTCGTATGACGGGAAGCGCAAGATCTCCAAGCGGGTGATAGAAGGTATTGCGAAATACGTTACATTGCCGGACGGAGGGAGAGGGCTGGATGTCGGCTGCGGCAGCGGGGCACTCACGATTGCCTGCGCAAAGCGCAATCCGCGCGCGCAGATGGTCGGCATAGACCGCTGGGGCAAGGAATACGCCTCGTTCAATCTGCCGCTCTGCGAACGCAATGCAGAGGCGGAAGGGGTGCGAAACGTATCATTTTCGCGCGGGAACGCCGTAAAACTCAACTTTCCGGACGAAACGTTCGATGCCGTGACGAGCAACTACGTCTATCACAACATCAAGGGCAAGGATAAGCAGCAGCTTCTTTCGGAAACGCTGCGCGTGCTGAAAAAAGGCGGCACATTCGCCATTCACGACATCATGTCGCCGCGCGAATACGGCGATATGCGGGCGTTTGTGAAAAAATTGAAAGAGTGCGGTTACGAAAAGGTCGAGCTTGTCGATACGACGGATGGATTGTTTCTGACAAAGAAAGAGAGTAGGGCATATATGCTCGCACATTCTAAATTGTTGGTCGGGAAAAAGTGAAGAGGAACAGCGGAGGTAACGAATTTTACAAGCAATTTTTTAGCACGATAAAAGCGGCCATATATTTTTTATGAGATTTCATAGAAATGTGGTCGTTTTTATTTGACATCTTCTTATAATGGTGTTATAATAACATTGTTATCAAATATAGGAAGTGAAGCATGCGGGAAAAAGACGACAGCGCGCGCGGAAAAATTTTAGATGCAGCAAAGGCCGAATTTTTGGAAAGGGGATTTGCGGAAGCCTCCATGCGCACGATTGCGGAAAGGGCGGGCTTTACCACGGGTATGCTGTACAGCCGCTTTGCGGACAAGAGCGAAATTTTCCGCGAACTGGTGGAGGGGCCGGCAGATGAACTGTACAATTATTTCATGACCGTACAGAACGAGTTTGCGGGCTATTCTCCCGAATACCAGCGCAGGGAAATGCACCCCTATGTCGCGCAGAAAATCGACCGCATGGTCGATCTCATCTACGATAACTTCGATGCCTTCAAGCTCATTCTTTGCAAGAGCGGGGGAACGAGCTACGAATACTACGTCGATAAAATGATCGACGTGGAGACGGAAAGTACCTTTCGCTTTATAGACGCTGTAAAAGGTGCTGGTTATGAGATCGCGGACATCCGCAAAGATTTGGCGCACATGCTGGCGAGCGCGATGTTCAACGGCATGTTCGAGGTCGTCATGCACGACTTATCGCGGGAGGACGCGCGGCAATATATCCTGAAATTGCAGGAATTTTTCAACGCGGGCTGGGATAAACTGCTCGGTCTATAAAACAGAGGGGAGGGAAACTCCCCTTAACTCATGCACAATAGTTCGCATAAGCGAACTAAAATATAGGAGGACTTATGGCAAATAAAGGTAAGGAGAGGGGCACGTTCTCGTACTTGTACGAATGGGCGCGCCCGTACCGCAGCCGATATGTTTTGTCGGTGCTGTTTGCGGTGCTCGAAGTCGGATTCGGCATTGTTCCGTTCGTGTGCCTCGGCAAGATTACGGAACTGCTCGTCGCGGGCGAGTTTGCGTTCACGTTCTCAACTTACGGCATGTGGCTTCTCGTCGCCGCGCTGTGCTGGGTGGGGCATTACGCCTGCCACATGGTTTCAACGACCATTTCGCACAAGGCGACGTTTACCGTCATCTCCGATGTGCGCACGAACGCCTGCAACAAACTCGCGCGCATGTCCCTCGGCGACGTTTTGTCGCGGCCGAGCGGCGAGATCAAGAACACCATTTTAGAGCGAATCGACAGCATTGAAACGACGCTCGCGCACATCGTTCCCGAAGTGTCGTCCAAACTGCTCGCGCCCATCGCATTGTTCGTGTACATCATGACCATCGACTGGCGGGTGGGGCTGATTTCGCTCATCACGATACCCGTGGGACTTTTGATGTATATGTGCATGATGATCGGCTACAAGAAAAAATTTGAGCGGTATGTGCGCGCGGGCAAGAACCTCAACTCCGTCGCCGTGGAATATATCAACGGGATAGAGGTCATCAAGACGTTCAATCAGTCTGCCGATTCGTATAAAAAGTTCACCGACGCGGCGCATGAGTCCGCTCATTCTGCCATCGACTGGATGAAGCAGAGCCAGATATTCTTTTCCATTGCAATGGCGGTGTTCCCCGCCGTGCTTCTGACGGTATTGCCCGCATCTGTTGCGTTTTACGTTCAGGGCAGCGTCGCCCTTGCAGAGTTTGTCATACTCGTTGTTTTGAGTTTCGGCATGCTCACGCCGCTCATCGGCATCATGAGTTACAGCGACGACATCGGCAAGATAAGCGTCATCGTCGGGGAGATCAATTCCATTCTGCAAAAGCCGGAGCTTGTCCGCCCCAAAGATAAGGTAAAACTGACAGACTATACCGTAAAGGGGGAGAACGTCCGGTTCGGCTACGACGAGGGCAAAGAGATCCTGCACGGCGTAAATTTCGAGTTCCGGCAGGGAACTGTCAACGCGCTCGTCGGGCCTTCGGGCAGCGGAAAATCGACGATTGCAAAGCTCATCGCCTCCATGTGGGACGTGGGGAGTGGAAAAATAACCATAGGCGGCAAGGACATCCGCGAAATTCCGCTCGAACAGCTCAATCAAAACATCGCCTACGTCGCGCAGGATAACTTCCTGTTCAACGAGAGCGTGCGCGAAAATATCCGCAAGGGTAACCTTGCCGCGACCGACGAGGAGGTAGAGAATATCGCCAAAGCGTCTGGCTGCCACGAATTTATCATGAAACTCGAAAACGGCTACGATACGATCGTCGGCAGTTCGGGCGGGCATCTTTCAGGCGGTGAAAGGCAGCGCATTGCCATTGCGCGCGCCATGCTCAAAAACGCGCCCGTCGTCATTTTAGACGAGGCGACTGCCTATACCGATCCCGAAAACGAGGCGGTCATTCAGAGCGCCGTGTCAAAACTCGTGCAGGGCAAAACGCTCATCGTCGTCGCGCACAGGCTCTCGACCATCGTCGATTCTGATAAAATATTCCTCGTAAATGACGGCAAAATCGAGGCGAGCGGCACGCACGAAGAACTGCTCAAATCGTCTGCGCTCTATAACGAGCTGTGGCAGGCGCATGTAGGCGCAAAGGACAGGGCGGAGGATTAAACTATGTTCAAATATCTGTTGAAGTTTATAAAATTTGCAGGAAAACAGCGCAAACACATGATAATTGCGCTCGTGTTCGGACTGTTGCAGTCGATATTCACCGCGTTTTCACTCCTTGCAACGGCGTATGCCCTGCAAAATATGATAGAGGGAACAGCGACCATGTCCACGGTCTGGTCGGCGTTCGGCATCGTGGGCGGAGGAGTATTGCTCGCCGCCGTATGCAATTATTTTTCCACGCAGTTTTTGACGTATGCGGGCTATACCATAGCGGCGAACGCGCGTATCCGCATAGCCGACAAGCTCAAATACGCGCCGATGGGGTATTTTAACGAGCACAACCTCGGACAAATTGCAAACACCGCCACCAACACGGCGGAGTCGTTGCAGGATACGCTTACGCGTTGCCTGCTCCTTACCACCAAAGGGCTGTTTATGGCGCTCGTTATCACGATCTCTCTTTTGGTGTTCGACTGGCGTATAGGGCTTGTCGCCGCTTGTGGATTTGTTCTTTTCCTCGTCATCAATCATTTCCTGCACAAGGCGGGAGAAAAGAACTCGGACAGAAAGACTGTTTCGGGCGACAAAGCGGTGGAGGCCGTGCTTGAATATGTGCAGGGCATTGCGGTCATCAAGTCGTATAATCTGACGGGCAAGGCCAATAAAAAAGTGACTTCCGCCATTAAAGAGGACAGGGACGTCAATTACGCGCTCGAAAAGAACTATATCCCGTTCATGGCATTGCAGGGCATTGCCGTCAAACTTGCCGGCGTGGCTATCATCGCGGTGTCGGTATGGTTCTACACGCAGCTTTCCATGCCGCTGTTTACGGCGCTCGTCGCCTGCATCGCCTCCTTTATGGTGTTCAACGACCTCGATTCGGGCGGCAATATGTCCGCATTACTGCGCACGGCGGCGAACAGCATCGACAAGATCGAGGCGGCGATGAACCTGCCCGTCATGGACATAAACGGCAGGGAGATCACGCCTGTCAAGACAGATATTGCCGTGCGCAATGTAGATTTTTCCTACGATAAGCGCAAGATCATCGACGGAGTTACGGTAGATATACCCGCGCGTTCCTCGCTCGCCATTGTCGGCGGTTCAGGCAGCGGCAAAACGACGCTCTGTAACCTCATCTTGCGGTTCTGGGATGTTGATAAGGGAAGCATCTCCCTCGGCGGGCACGATGTGCGCGAATATAAACTGGATAGTTTACTCAAAAATTACAGCATGGTGTTCCAGAATGTGTACCTGTTCAACGATACGATCGCCAACAACATCCGTTTCGGCAAGCCTGACGCGAGTATGGAGGAAGTGATGGAGGCTGCGAAAAAGGCGTGCTGTCATGACTTTATCTCCGCGCTCCCCGACGGGTACGATACAGTCATCGGTGAGGGCGGCGCGAGCATTTCGGGCGGAGAAAAACAGCGCATCTCCATCGCCCGCGCAATCATTAAAGACAGCCCCGTCATCATTTTGGACGAGGCAACGGCGAACGTCGATCCCGAAAACGAATGGATGCTGCAAAACGCCATTCGGGAGCTGACAAAGTCCAAAACGGTCATTATGATCGCGCACAGATTAAAGACCGTGCGCCATGCCGATAAGATCATCGTACTCGACGGCGGCAAGATTGTCGAAGAGGGTACGCACAAAGAACTTTTGGCAAAGCAGGGCAAGTATGCGGAATTTATCGCCATGCGCGAAAAGTCCGTGGGTTGGAAACTTGGCAGTGCAATGCAAAACAGATAGTAGGGAAATAAGGATTAAATATTGTATGTGGTCGGGCGAGTGGCGTATCTGAAAAAACTTGCGCGGAAGGGTTGACAAACGTCGCCCTTCCGTGTATAATGACAATAAGTTCGCATACGCGAACTTATTAAAACGCATATAGTTCGCAATGGCGAACTCAAAGGAGCAAAATGAGCGCAACGGAATATGCCATCGGCCGTCATTGCGGCGTTACGTTCGCGGGGCTGAAAATAGCCAGCCTTGTCAGTTTACGGAAAGGGGAGGAGGACGTCATCCAAACGCTTTCACGCCGCTTTGCGGGGAAAGGGTTTGCGTTCATACTTCTGCGCGAGGATGAGGAACGGCTGCTCGTATATATCTGCCACAGGGCGCGGCTTACAAAGTATCTCTTTTCGCCTGACGTTAGGGCGTTCCTTGCGCGGTTTGGGTATGAATACGGTTCGGCGGAGGAAGCTCTGGAACAGTTGAAATGCCGTATGAAGGGCGAATTTCCGCACGAGATCGGCGTGTTCCTCGGCTATCCGCTCGCCGATGTGCGCGGTTTCTTACGCGACCCGAACAGCTGCGTTTTGTGCGGCTGCTGGAAGGTGTATGAAAACGCCGATGAGGCGGCGAGAACGTTCGAGCGGTTCCGCCGCTGCAGCGCCTGCATCTGCCGGCATATGAACAGAGGGCGGTCGCTCACACAGATTTTTAATATAGTTTAAAAAATTTTTTGGAGGTATCTTATGAAAGTTTCTATCGTGTATTGGTCGGGTACGGGCAATACGGAAGCAATGGCAAATGCCGTTGCAGAGGGCGCGAAGAACGCGGGCGCGGAGGTCGAACTTCTGCCCGTTTCCGCGGCAAACGCCGATGTTGTCGGCAGCGACGCGCTTTTGTTCGGTTGCCCCGCAATGGGCAGCGAGGAGCTGGAAGAGAGCGAGTTCGAGCCGTTCTTCTCATCCGTCGAAGGTTCGCTTTCGGGCAAAAAGGTGGGGCTGTTCGGCTCTTACGATTGGGGGGACGGCGAATGGATGCGCACCTGGCAGCAGAGAGTGGAAGCCGCGGGCGGCGTGATGATCGAGGACGGACTCATCTGCAACAATGCGCCGGACGACGACGCCCTTGCCGCCTGCCGCGCGCTGGGTGAAAAAGCGGCAAAGTGAGGGAGTATGCTCAAAATTACGTTGGAAGTAGAAGGGATGCGCTGCGGGATGTGCGAAACGCACATCAATGACGTGGTGCGCCGCGTAGAGGGCGTAAAAAAGGTCTCGTCCTCACACGCAAAGGGCAGGACGGAAGTTATCGCCGAGGACGGAGTGGATATTACACGCATCAAGGCGGCGATCACCGCGCAGGGCTATACGGTCGGCAATATCCAAAGTCAGCCATACGAAAAGCACGGGTTGTTTTCGCGCAAGAGGTAACGGAATATGTCGGCGACGGCGATGACCGCACTCGGTTTTTGTATCATTTTTGTGGCGACAACCGCAGGCGCGGCGCTCGTATTCTTCTTCAAGGGCGAACTTTCGGGTAAGCTCAACACGCTGTTCTTGGGCTTTGCTTCGGGTGTGATGGTGGCGGCGTCCGTCTGGTCACTACTTATTCCGTCTATTGAAGGTGCGGGAGAAACATATGGGGCATTGAGTTTTCTGCCCGCTGTCATAGGTTTTCTTCTCGGCGGAGTGTTCCTCGTGCTCATCGACAAGCTCGTGCCACACCTTCATAAGGGAACAAACGAGGAAGAAGGCTTAAAAAGCCATTTAAATAAGTCCGCAAAACTTTTTCTTGCCGTCACCATACATAACATTCCCGAAGGGCTTGCCGTAGGTTTTGCGTTCGGCGCTGCCGCAGCGCTCGGAGAGGAAGGCGCGTTTGTTTCCGCGCTCGGTCTTGCCGTGGGCATGGCGATACAGAATTTTCCCGAAGGCGCGGCGGTGTCTTTGCCCATGAAAACGGCGACGGGCAGCCGCGGTAAAGCCTTTTTATACGGTATGGGAAGCGGAGCTGTGGAACCTGTATTTGCCGTCATCGGGTATTTTCTTGCAGCAAATCTCACGGCGGCACAGCCGTGGTTTTTGGCGTTCGCTGCGGGCGCAATGATATTTGTCGTCGTAGAAGATCTTATTCCGGACGCACATCTCTCCGAACACCCGCATTTCGGCACATGGGGCGCAATGCTCGGCTTTGCCGTGATGATGGCGTTAGATGTTGCTTTGGGATAAAAGATTATTTCTGTTAGCGTATGTTAACGCCCCGCGTTTTCTCTTTACTTTTTCTTGAAAACAGAGTATAATCTATATTATAAATGATACGAGGAGGTGCGCGCATGGCTATCAAGAGGACGAGAGAGTCGGAAGAAATGTATCTGGAGACCATTCTTTTGTTGCATAAAGGGCAGCCGAACGTGCGCGCCGTAGATGTGCGCGACGAACTCGGTCTTGCAAAATCGAGCGTTTCGCGCGGCGTCAATCTCCTTGAAAAGAAAGGGTATATCCATATCGACCGCGATACGGGAAATCTCAATTTCACCGACGCGGGCAGGAAAAAGGCAGAGGGCATTTACGAGCGGCATCAGACGCTTACAAAAGTGCTGATGAAAGTGGGCGCAAACCCCGAACTTGCCGAAGAAAACGCCTGCCGCATGGAACACGTCGTCTCCGACGAGATGATGGAAGTGTTCCGGAATTATATCAAAGAGTAAGGAAAAAGGGAACGCCGTGCGCGTTCCTTTTTTTGTGCAGGCAAATTTTTCGGAAAAATTTAATTAACCGCGGTAAATATATTTGACTTGCAAGGCAGAAATGATTATACTATATATTGGTTCGCAAGAGGGAACTTGAAATGCGAATTTTTATTTAGCCAGTAAGTTCGCCACTGCGTACCTAATTTTTCGCCCGTGAGTCAGTGTATGCGAACTCGTATGTGGCGAAATAGAGGCAAGAAGTGAAGGGAACAAAAACACAAAAGACGCCCAAAGAGCTCAAAGCGTGGGAGAAGGAAAGAAAACTCATCCCCGTGATGATCAAAAAGTATTGCCACGGCAAGCACAAAGCGAAAGGGGAGGATCTGTGTGAAGAGTGCAGGCAGCTCACCGAATACGCGCTCTTCCGCCTCGAGAAGTGCCCGTTCAAGGTCAATAAAAAGTTCTGTTCCTTCTGCAAGATCCATTGCTATAAGCCGGATATGCGGGAAAAGATAAAGGACGTTATGAGGTGGGCAGGGCCAAGAATGATATTCACGCACCCCGTGTTTGCGATGGGGCACGTCTTTCAGATGATAAAATACAAAAAGAAGTTAAAAAAGGAAGAGAAGGCAAAAGGTAATGTTTGATAAAGAACTTCTAAAACTCATCGGCGGAAACAAAAAGTACGTCGTCTATACCGTCCTTTTAATGGTGCTCGGTATGCTCGCCAACATCGGCATCACGGCGAGCGTGTGCTGGGCGGTGTATTTCCTTATCGAAGGGTACGAGCCGCTCGCATACATTTACCCCGCGATAACGGCGGTCGTCGCCATTGTCGTGCGCTATGTCGCTTCCCGCTGCACGGGGAGCCTCAAAGATATGCTTGGCAGGAAGGTAAAAAAGGATCTGCGCGAGCGCACTTATGATAAGATACTGCGCCTCGGCGTGCGCTCTACGGACGGTATGAGCATGGCGGGCTTGACACAGGTATCAATGGAAGGCATCGAACAGCTCGATTTGTATTATTCGACCTATTTGCCGCAATTCTTTTTCTCGATGATCGCGCCGATACTTTTATTCTGTATCTGCGTGGGTATTGATTGGCGCACGTCGCTTGTGCTTTTGGCGTGCGTGCCGCTCATTCCCGTATCCATCGTGGCGGTTTCAAAATACGCAAAAAAGATCTTCGCCAAGTATTGGGGCAAATACACCTCGATGGGCGACGCTTTTTTAGACAGCGTGCAGGGGCTGAAAGAATTAAAGATTTTCAAAGCAGACGCCGCCCGCCACGTCAAGATGAACGCGAGCGCGGAGGAGTTCCGCAAGATCACGATGAAGGTGCTTGTCATGCAACTTGCAAGCACGACCATCATGGACTTGGTCGCCTACGGCGGCGCGGGCGCGGGTATCGCACTCTCCATCGTCGGGCTTATGAATGGTTGGCTCGCTCCCGCGGCGGCGCTCTTTTTGGTGCTTGTGGCGGTAGAATTTTTCCTGCCGCTGCGTTCCCTCGGCTCTGCCTTCCACGTCGCCATGAACGGCGCGAGCGCGGGCAGAAAGATCATATCGCTTCTCAACCTTCCCGATCCCGTATGGGGCAAAGAGGAAGTGACGGGAACGCAATTAAAACTTGAAAATGTTACGTTCTCCTACGACGGCAAGCGCGATGTGCTTAAAAACGTGAGCATGACCTTCCCCGAAAAGAGAATGACCGCCATCGTCGGCGAGAGCGGCTGCGGAAAGAGCACCGTAGTCAATATGCTCATCGGGGCGTGCCGTCCGAAAGCGGGCGAAGTGACTGTGGGCGGCAAACCTTTGGAGAGCGTGACGAGAGGGTCGTACTACTCGCATATAGCGTCCGTTTCCTACAATACCTATATTTTCAACGACAGCGTGCGCGCCAACTTTGAACTCGCGAAAAAGAATGTGACTGATGAGGAGATATGGAGTGCGCTCGAAAAGGTAAACCTTGCCGATTTTATCAGGGAAAACGGCGGGTTGGATAAGGTAATTACGGAGGATGCAAGCAACGTATCGGGCGGGCAGAAACAGCGCCTTGCACTCGCCGTCAACCTTGTTGCAGACAAAGATATTTATGTCTTTGACGAGGCAACGAGCAATATCGACATTGAGTCGGAAGCTATTATCATGCGCAATATCAAGGCGATGAGTGCGGAAAAGAGTGTCATTGTTATCTCGCACCGCCTTGCCAACGTCGTCCCCGCGGACAATATCTACTTTATGGAAGAAGGGGAAGTGAAAGAGCGCGGTAGTCACGCGCAGCTTATGGCAGCAAGCGGCGGCTATGCAAAACTGTTCAATGCACAGAAACAGCTCGAAGAGGGCTACAAAGAAATTACGGGCATTGCCGCGGAGGTGAAAGCATGAAAGAGAAACTTCGCAGAAGCGGCGCAAAAATCATGGCGAGCCTTATTGTGCTGCTCGGTTCGCTGTCGTATATCATGATCCTTGCCGTCATCAACGGCTCGGTCGGGTTTATCGCGGCAATGGGCGTGACCGTCGCGGGGGCAACGGGCGTGGCAAAGGCGTTGGGCGTTCTCGGTCTATGTGCGGAAATTCCGCTCGCGTGGGGCGCGATCATCGGCATTGCCGTGGGCTGCGGCGTCGTGCGCGGCGGTTTGCGGTATCTGGAACAATACAGCAACCACTATATTGCTTTCAAATTGCTGGCGGTGCTGCGCGATAAAATTTTCGGCGCGCTCCGCGTACTGTGCCCCGCCAAGCTCGAAAGCAAGCAGAAGGGCAGCATCATCGCCATGATCACTTCGGATATCGAAACGCTTGAAGTGTTCTATGCGCATACGATAAGCCCCATCTGCATTGCCGTTTTGGTGTCGCTCGCCGTGTTCCTGTTCGTGGGATTTGTTTCCTCGTGGTATCTCGCGCTCGTGGCGCTTGCGGGATTTATCGTCATCGGCATCGTCGTGCCGCTCATCTCGTCAAGGGCGCTCAAAGAGTCGGGCGTCAACTACCGCCGCGAATTTGCGGGCTTCAATTCTTACTTCCTCGACAGTATCAAAGGCATCAAGGACATTGTCCTCAACAACGCCGAAAAGGACAGGGAGGGGGAAGTTGACCGCCGTTCGGACATCCTTTTGAAAGAGACAAAGAAGATGAAGCACGGCATCACAAAGGCAGGCGCGGAAACCGAACTTTGCGTAACGCTGTTTATCGCAATATCTCTCATTGTCGGCATTGTATTGGTGTCGACAGATGTGCTTGACCTCGGCAAAATGCTTATCGGCGTGGTGACGATCTTCGGCAGCTTCGGCCCCGTGCTCGCGGTGTCGGCTTTGCCCGGCAACCTCACGCAGACCTTTGCGAGCGGCGACAGAGTTCTCAATCTCTTGGAAGAAAAGCCAGCCGTCACGCCCGTTGAAAACGGAAAGACTTTTGATTACGAAAACCTTTCGGTCAATGATTTGTCTTTTGCCTATGATAAGAGCGCACCCGTTCTCAAAGACGTGTGTATGCACGCCCAAAAGGGCGAGATCATCGGCATTGTCGGCGAAAGCGGCTGCGGAAAATCGACATTCTTAAAGCTGCTCTTACGCTTTTGGGAAAAGGACAAAGGAAGTATCGCTTACAACGGCATTGATGTGGACAACATCAATTCGGATAATCTTCTCGATAATGTGACGATGGTTTCGCAGACGACCTATCTCTTTGACGAGAGTATCGAGGAGAACCTTCGTATCGCAAAGCCGAACGCCACACAGGAGGAAATGGAAAGAGCCTGCAAAATGGCGTCCGTGCACGACTTTATCATGTCGCTGCCCGAAGGCTACAAAACGCAGGTCGGGGCAATGGGCGACAACCTCTCTGCGGGCGAAAAACAGCGTATCGGGCTTGCTCGCGCGTTTCTGAAGGGCAGCGAACTTATACTTTTAGACGAGCCGACGAGCAACGTCGATTCCATCAACGAGGGCATGATCTTAAAATCGCTTGCCGAACAGAAGAGTAAAAAGAGCATTATTCTGGTATCGCACAGGGAGTCCACAATGGCGATAGCGGACAGAATTTACAAAGTAGAAAACGGCGTTATGACGGAGGGACGGTAACGTGAACGAAGAAGAAAAAGAAACGACCAAAGAACAATCTGCCGCGCAGGCATTGATCGAAAATACGGAAGAAATAGTGGATACCGCAGCTGAGGAAGAAAAGGCGGAGCCTGTAAGTCCCGTCAAGGAAGATGCCGACGACGAAAACAAGATCTTCCGCAAGTATAAGATAAAGGACATCGTGTTCCTCGCCATTATGGCGGCGTGTATGCTCGTCACGGGCGCAATTATGCCGCTCGTGGGGAATATTCCCGTGTTCGGTATCGTACAGGTCTGCCTCGGTCTGCAATTCTCTATTTTTCCCGTCATTGGCATGATGAAGGTGAGAAAGACGGGTTCCTTACTGTTTATGTCCGTGTGCTGCGGCGTGGTGCTTATATTTATGAGCACAGTCATGTTCGTGTGCATCCTCATCTGCGCGGTCATCACGGAAGCGCTCACGGTACTCATCTTCCGCGGCTACAAAAAAGATGGCGCAAGCGTGTTTGCGGGGATTATTTTCTTCCCTCTGACGTTGCCGTTCCTGTATATCTATTATAATTTCCTCTATACCGTCACGGACGAAACGGGAATAGCGGTGAGCGCGTTTATCGGGGCAAATCCCGGCATAGCGATCGGAATGAGCGTTGCGGTCGTGGCCGTGTGCGCGTTGGGAACGGTGATAGGGCTTATCATCTCGCGCGAAATGAGAAAATCCGGAGTAATGAAAAAGTGAAGGCGGTCTGGAACCAAAAACTTTATCCGTTGGTGGCGATCCTGTCCGGGGTATTCGTCATTGTATTCGGGCTTGTTATGGCGAAAGACCTGCTCGCGTGCTCGGTTTTTCTCGCGTGTGTGTTTGTGTGGCTCATGATCTTCGGGTGTTGGAAATCCTGTCTGCACGCACTGCCCGCATTTATCGTGGTTGCGGGGATATTCTTCGGGATCTTCTATGCGGCGACTGGAACGTTCGATTCGGGTTGGTCTATGGCAAACCGATTCGGCGCGGTGTTCCTCGCCATTGTTCCTGGAATGTCTGCAACGCCCGTGCGCATGACGCGCAGCCTTTCTCAAGTACATACGCCCCGCTCGGTCACGCTCGGAATGCTGATTGCTATGTCGTTCGTGCCTATGCTTCGGGGCGAGATAAAGAGAGTGAGCGAGGCGATGAAAACGCGCGGCGCAGGCAGCATACTCAATCCGAAGATATTATACAGAGCTTTTCTCGTGCCGTTCGTCATGCGGCTTGTCAACATTTCGGACACGCTCGCGCTGTCGGTGGAAACGCGCGGGTTCGCGCTCGGAAAAGTGCGCTATACCATATACAAAAAAGAAAGCCTCGCGATCTCCGATATAGTCTATGTTCTCGGACTTATCGCGGGCGCGGTGTTGGTGGTCGTATTATGAACGCGATAGAATTGAAACAAGTGAATTTTTCCTACGACGGAAAAACGAAGATCCTCGAAAACACCGACTTTGCAGCCGAATACGGGGAAGTGACATTGCTTTCCGGGCATTCGGGCGAGGGAAAGAGCACGCTCATGTATATTGTCAGCGGCATCATCCCCAATGTCAATTACGGCGAACTTACGGGAGAAGTCAAGATAGCGGGCGAGGACATCAAGGGCAAAAAGCTCGGCTATATCTGCCGCAAAGTGGGCGTTGTCTTGCAGAATGCCGACGAGCAGATCATTCAGAAGATCGTAGAGGACGAAATCGCTTTCGGCTGCGAAAACCTCGCTTTCCCGCCCGAAAAGATACAAAAGCAAATAGATATTGTCTGCAACCTCTTAAAGCTCGATAAAAGTTGGAAGTGCCGCACCCTTTCGGGCGGGCAGAAACAGCGGCTGATAACCGCAAGCACGCTGGCGATGGGGCAGAAGATCATCATTTTAGACGAGCCGCTCGCTAACCTCGACAAGGACGGCGCGGCGATGCTGATGGGAACGCTCCGTTCGCTCGCTAAAGCGGGGTATTGCGTGGTCGTCATAGAACACAGGCTCGATATGGTTCTGCCGTTCGTCGATACCGTCTGGCACATCGGAAATAAGATGGTCAGGAAGGTCGAAAACAGACAGGAATACCTCATACAGCAGACGGCAAAAATAGAAGATAGTTGCCGCATATGTGTGGGGCAATCGCCGATTTTTACGCTGAAAAACGTAAAATTTTCCGTTAAAGACAGGGGCATTCTCAAAGATATATCGCTTGAAATTCCGAAGGGCGGCAGAACGGTTTTCCTCGGTGAAAACGGCTGCGGAAAGACCACGCTCATGCGCCTTATCGCAAGGCTTTATAAGCCGACGGGCGGCAATATAACGCAGTATATCGACGAAAAGTTCAAACAAAAACCGCGCGGCAGCCGCACATGGTTCAAAAAGGTGGGCGTCGTCTATCAGAATCCCGACTACCAACTCTTTATGCCGACGGTGGAAAAGGAGATAAACTTCGGCGCGCCCTCGCCCGAATACGCCGAGCATATCGCGGGATTATTCGGTATTAAACACCTGTGGCACCGTCACCCGCAGTCGCTCTCCGAAGGACAGAAACGGCGCGTCTCCATTGCCGCAGTCGTCGCGTGCGCTCCCGAAGTGCTTTTATTGGACGAACCAACGGTGGGGCAGGACTATGACGGGCTCTGCCAGATGGTGGAGATACTCAACAAGCTCCACGAACAGACGGGCAACACGATGATAACTATCACCCACGACGTGCGCTGCGCCGAAGCCCTCTGCGACAGGGCATATCTCATCGCAAACGGTATTGTTCAAAAGAGCGGCGGAAAAGAACTCGTGCGGGAGTATTTCACGTCGTGAAGGACAAGGGGGAATATGATGCACCATTCACAGCTTGAATATCTTGTAGCCGTACAGAAGTTGCAGCGGCAAGACCGCGGCGCAAAGGGGTACGAAGTTGCAGAGTACCTGAACGTGTCGCCCGCGTATGCGGTAAAGCTCAACGTCTATGCCGAATCGCAGGGGTATATCCTGCGGGACAGGGCGCGTACAATACGGCTGACGCCGCTCGGCGAACAAGTGATGGAAGAGTACCTTGCAGCGGCACGCTCGATGGGAAAGTTTCTGTGTTCCTGCGGAGCGGACGAAGGAGATGTAAAAGGCGACGCCGTAAGATGTGTATGCGCGCTTACGGTCTCGACGCGGCAGGCACTCGTCAAAGCGCATACCGCGCAAAACGGATAAAAATTTTTTTGCACATAGGTTCGCATACGGGAACTTATGTGTGAGAAAAGCGGAAAGGCCATGGCCTTTCCCGTAGCCTGACGGCTACGGGAATAAACCAAATCTGAAAGCAGAAAAGGAGAACGCTCGGTGCTGTTAAAGTTAGAAAATATCGGAAAGATATACGATTCAAACGACATTCTCACGGTGGGTATCCGCGGGATCGACTTGGCGTTCGACTATAACGAGTTTGTGACGATAGAAGGGGAGAGCGGTTCGGGCAAGAGCACGCTCTTAAACGTTATCGGCGCGAACGATACATACGAGGAAGGCGAACTCTACTTCAACGGCGAGCCGACTTCGCACTACTCCGAAAGCGATTGGGAGAAGTACCGCGAAAGGAATATTGCCACCATCTTTCAGGACTTCAATATTATAGAAAACCTCACCGTTCTGGAAAACGTGGAACTTGCGCTTCTTCGTCTGGACGACAAAAAGGAACGCAGAAGAAGAGCAAAGGAACTCATCGCCCGCGTGGGGCTTACCGAGCAGATGAACAGGCGCGGTAGTAAACTTTCTGGCGGCGAAAAGCAAAGGACGGTCATCGCCCGCGCGCTCGCAAAGGACGCGCCCATCATTCTCGCAGACGAGCCGACGGGCAATCTCGACGTCAAGGCGAGCAAAGAAGTGGCGGCGCTTCTGAAAGAGGTGAGCCGCGATAAACTTGTCATCGTCGTCACGCACAACCCCGAATTTTTCAAGCAGTACGCCACGCGCCGCGTGCGCATCTATGACGGCAGCGTGAGCGAAGATAAGCAAATAGAACCGCCCGCGCCCTTATCGCAGACGGTCTGCGAGGTTTTGCCTCCCGTCAGCCGTTTCCATAATTTCAAAAACACGATCCATATCGGCGTACTCAACTATAAGAGCCGCCCCAAATTCACTACGATGATGAGCCTTGCGCTCGCGGTGTGCGCGGTAACGCTCTTTCTCGTCATTGCACTGTTCGGGCAGAGTCTTATATCACCGCTCACGACCACGCTGGACGGCGTGGGAATAGAGGGCAAAGTCATCGTGTCCGGCACGGGGGACGGCATTTCTGCGGAAACGCTGGACGAACTCGCTTATGATACAAATGCGGGCTATATCCTCGGCGACAGAACGCTGTCCGAATTTACCGTCGCCGTTCCCGAAAGCGGGGATATGCTTGGGGGTTATGAAGTTACCTGCCTTTATTCGCCGTATGAATATAATCTTTCGGCAAGTGAGGGCGTGCTTGTTTTGCCGCAGTCGGCAAAGCAGGACGCGAACGTGATTGCGGCGGCGTTTACAAATGCAGGCGTCGGGCTGGAGAATATAGAGATAAAAACTTCGCTCACGGCGGAGGACGTGCGGCTGTATCTCGGCTACGGCGCGCTCGCGGAAAACGGGCTGAAAATACAGGCGGTAAACTCTGCGGTGCGGCTGGGCGAGGACGAAACGACGGTCTATACCTTTGCCGTCAACGAAAATCTTGCGGACGGAAACATCAACCTCGTCAACTCAAATTACTTCAACGTGGTGGGGCGGACGGCGGTGTTTACGGCAAAGGCGGATAAGGCGTATATCGTGGCGGACGCGAGCGGAGAGAACGAAAGCATTGACGGACTCATCGTCGAAATGAGCGAAGCGGACTATGCCGCCATGTTTGAAGGCGGTTTTTCCTCCGCTGCGCAGGCGTGCCTGTATTTCTCCTCGGACGATGCGGCGCGGGCGGCTGTTTCAAAACTTCCCGAAGGATATATGGGGCTTTTGTCCACGAGCGGCATTTATGTGCAGAGCACGGGGGACGTGTTCACGTCGAACGTGCTTTGGTATGTGGCGCTCATTGCCGTGAGCTTGCTGATAGGCGTGCTGATCGGAACCATCTTCATGCGCAGCGTGAAGATTTATCAGGCGGACTTTGCTGTGTATCGGACGCTGGGCATTCCGAACAAGGTTTCCAGCCGTTCGCTGTATATCCAGATGGCGCTCATCTTCCTGCCTGCTTTGGTGCTGCTGCCGCTTGTCTCTTTGATTGCAACGATTATCCCCGGCAGCAGTCTGACGTTCATCACCGTCGGCAATTACTTCTTTATCGAGATTATGCTGCTTCTGATCGTCGAACTCGTCGCGTTCGGGTTCAATAAGAGTCTGAACGGGCAGTCTATCCGCAAGTCTTTACGCAGGGGGTCGAAATAATGATACGTATTGAAAATATCGGCAAAGTATTCAATCCCCGCTCACGCAATCGCAACGAGGTGCTGAAAGGCGTCTCCTTTGAACTTCCCGAAAAAGGCTTTATCGCCATATACGGCAAGTCGGGCAGCGGTAAAACGACATTGCTCAACATTATCGGCGGGCTTGACAGGCAGGACAGCGGCAAAATATACATCGACGGCGAAAACGTTGCCGGAAAAGTGGATAAGATCCGCAACGCAAAAATAGGGTTTATCTTTCAGAACTACTATCTGGAACGCGGCTATACCATCGCCGAGATCATGCGCAATGCCATGCACATCGCGGGATTTAAGGACGAGGGGGAGATAGAGAGGCGGAGCGAGCAAGTTCTGACGCTCGTGGACATGGAGCGGTTCAAGAACAAGCAGGGCGACGCGCTCTCCGGCGGACAGAAACAGCGGGTAGCTATCGCCCGCGCGCTCATCAAGGGCGCGGACGTAATCCTTGCCGACGAGCCGACGGGCAACCTTGACGCGGAAAATACCATGAAGGTCATGGACATTCTCAAAGAGATCTCCAAGACCAAGCTCGTCGTAGTGGTCACGCACGAGATCACTCTCATCAAGAAATATGCCGACAGCTACATAAAGCTCGTGGACGGCAGGCTGGACGAGAACACCGACCTCGGCGAAGTGTTTGAGTATGATACCGAACACAACAATATCTATGTGGACGAAAAGCCGCGCGGAGAGGTGAAAGAGGGCGCGCTGGACATAGAGTTCTACGGCGATACCCCTGCGGCAAGGGATACCATACAGGTATTTAACGATAAGGGAAACATCTACATAAAGGCGGGCAAAAACGTCACCGTTCTGGACGATAAGAGCGAGAAGAAAATCATTTTCCGCGGCACCGAGAGGCAAAGCGAAGAAGAGCAACCCGCCCGTCGCGTTCCGAATTTTACAAAGAGCACGGCAAAAAGGAACGGCAGACTGTTCACGGCGGGGAGCATTTTCAAACTGTTCCGCTCGGACGGTACAGAGCGCGCCTATTCCACGGCAAATATCTTCAAACAAGTGTTTATCTTCGTCATCGCCGCGGTGCTGTGCTTTCTCTCCCTCATGGCGTTCGAGGCGGCGAACACGAGGATCGAAAACAAGCAACTTGACGGAAACAGTGTGTACGTCAACATGAACGCCTATACAGACCTGCGCACTCTGGATAAGAGTTTGTACGAGCACATCGACTTCTTTGAAACGCAGTTTAAGCAGGGCAGTTTTTCGTATAACGAGATCGCCTCGCTTTCGGGTATTTCCGCAGATTATGCGCCCAGAGCAATCGAAGCCGATGAAACGGCGGAAAGTATCGGGCTTTTTTACGGGGAGATGCCTAAAGAGGGGGAAGTTCTCATTACGCGCAATCTTGCCGAAACGCTGAAAACGCAGTTCCGCCTTTCGGAATTGAACACAGACCGCGCAATGCTTCTGGTCGTGTTTGAAGGGGAATACCGCGTGAGCGGCATTGCGGACGGAGAAACGCCCGCGGTGTACCTCAACAAAGTGGACTATGTAAACTTCCTCGGCGTGTACAACACGGTGCAGTTCAACGACTACAACAACCTGTTCTTTGCCGCCGACTTTGCGGGAACGAGCTATACGAGCGAGATCCTCTTGTCTGACAGCTCCACGCTCGGCGACAGCGAAGTGACGGTGGAAATCAACCGCAATTCGCTGTATAAGATGATGAGCGACACCACGCAGGCGGATTACCTCGTCAATGTCACCAACTCCCGCCTCGCCGCAACGTCAGGCACGTCCACGGCGATACAGATCGTCGGCAGCCGTCCTATGTATGTGCAGCGGTTCGAGATCACGCGCGACGTAATGAGTACGGATATTCGCATTTATGTCAATGCAAATACCCTTTCCAACATTTTTGTCGCGTTGCAGCCGGACATCGACGCGTTGCAGGGTACGACCTCTTCCGCAGGCATTGCCTCGCAGTTCTACTTCGAGATAAAGACGAGCGGAGGGGAACAACTTGCCTCTCTTACGAGCACGCTCTCGCAGCTCGGCATCCGCAGTATCGATATAGGAGCGCTTTATGCACGGGAGAATGCGGAGATCTTGAGCGATGCGACGAGCAATCTTTCAATCTTCTTCGTCGTGCTCGCGCTGCTGCTCATCGTGTGGTTCTTCATAGAAAAATCGGGAAGCATACGCAACAGCAAGGAGTACGGCATTTATCGTGCGATAGGCGTGAACAGGAGCAATCTTCTGTTTAAGGAGATGCTGACGGCATTGGTGAACAACATGATCGGGTATATCGTGTTCTACCTCATCGTGTTTGCGCTGATGTGCGTGCGGTATGCGGTCATGAATACGGCGTTCGGACTGTTCGTCGGCATTGCGCTGGGCGTTATGGCAATAGGCGGGCTTTTCATGCTTGCGATATCGCTCATCCCGTATCTGTTCGTGCTGTGGCAGACGCCCGCGCAGATACTTGCGCGCTATGACATTTAGGAATCCACCCGACCCGGTATTGCCATACGGGAAGGGAATTCAAATAAATAAAAAGGAGAAATAACTATGGCAAAAACGAAAAATAAGGTTGTTATTGTAATAGCGTGCCTTATGCTTGCCGTATTGTGTGCGGTTGTGCTTGCCGCCTGCAACGACACCGAAACGTACACCGTCACCTTCATGGTGCGCGAAAACGGCACGACGGGCGACTGGCAACAGTACACGACCGTCGATACCAACGACGACGGCTCGGTAACGCTCCCCGCCGAACCTACCGTGGACGGCTATACCTTCCGCGACTGGTACACGGACGAGGCTTGCAGCGCGGATAATGTGTTTGACGAAACTTCCGTTTCGGGCGACATTACCGTGTACGCACTCATGGCGGAGGCGAACATCACGCTCAACATTACGGACGGCAGCGGAACCTCCACGCAGGTCGCGGGTACGCTCTCCGCGCTTTCTGAAACGACAACGGAACAGGAAGCCGCCGCAGCCGAAGAGAACCTCACGTTCGACGGCTGGTACACGGACGCCGCGTTCACGCAGAAGTATTCCGACGGCATGGACGCCACTGCGCTTTACGGCAGATATATGGCGCAGATCACCTATGATAACGGGTATGAAACGCTGCACAGCGAACTTGTAACGCCCGGCACATTGACGAGTGCGCCCGATGCAAGGGTGGATGACTTCGTCAAGCGTTATATGGATGATGAGGATATTTCCTACAACGACTCGGAAGGCAACGCCATTGATTTTACGTCGGACACGTTTGACGAAAACGAAGTTGTGACCGTGCTTTGGAAAACGCCGGGACTTCAATATGAGGTAATCGAAGGAAATAATTATCGTGTATCGGGGATTGATACCTCGGAGGTTTCATATCCTGCGGTATCCGTTCTTTCCAAAAATGTGACTATTGAAGGGAAGTCGGGGTGCAATGTCGCAGCTGTCGATGCAAGTGTCGGTTTGGATCGATATAGTCAGGCGGAAGTTTTTATTTTTAACGAAGGGATTGAATCTATAAGAGGATTTTATTCTGCTTCATTAGCGGGTAGTTCGGCAATGAAAGAAGTGCAATTGCCTTCAACATTAAAAGTGTTGGAAGATTCCTTCAATATGCTGAGTAACAATCTTTCCGAACTGGTGTTGCCCCAAGGGTTGGAAGTAATTATAGATTGTTTTTGGAGCGATATGCTGGCATCGACAGGAACTTATCGTGAAAACGGTTTAGATATTACTGTAACCATTCCTTCTACTGTAACCAATATGGTAGCTGTTCCCAATAATCTTGATCTTTCGAAGAATAAGAATTTTCAGTATGACCAAGAAGGCAGACTATACTATATCAGCGCTAAAAGCAAAAGTATAATTCTCTGCTCGGAATATCAGTCGAACGTTACGGATGAAGGCAGACTCGTTGTGGAAGAAGGCGTAACAGGCGTGCAGGTTTATCTGCTTTCCACTATGGACTTCGATTATCTCGACCTTCCGTCTACATTCAAAGAGGTAGGTTATAACAATGCTGCGGAGGACTATCCCGCATATACCGGCTCCCTGCTTACGCCGCAGTCGGTAATTAACAATCCCGATGCGACGCCTGCATCGGGAACGAAGAGTTATTCGTATGCAATCGTTTCCAATCTCGATGAGATCACCTATGTCACGATAGCGCGTACCGGCGATTTGCCCGTAAGCGACTATGCGTTTGTTTCCACATCTGGTGCTCCCCATAACGGCAGCGAATTTGAAAATGACGTCAAAGTCGTGCTCATCGGCGATGTAGCGGCGGGCGCAACAGTAGAAATTCGCTTGACGGTCTCCTATTCGCGCGATAACGAGGTAACGACAAGTGTGCTTGGCAGCTATAAGAGCGGCGATACACTGACTGTTGCGGCTATTCTTAAAGCGGCGGGGGTTTCCGAAGAGGATTATACCGTGATCGTTCGCAACGTCGGCGAAGTGTATGAAGGCGGCACGATAACTTCAAATATGTATATCACCGTCGAATGTTATGCAAAGGCAGGCGGTTTTACATATACGGTCAATGCGGACGGTGAAACGGCGACTGTTACCGGGTTTGATTCTTCTACTGCGGAACAGCTTACCGACGGTACTTACCGCGTCACTATTGATATGATAGACGGATATATTGTCACGGCCATTGCGGACGGCGCATTCAAGGGTGAAAAAGGTACGGGAATCTCCGAAGTGTATATTGCAAACACCGTCACGAAAATCGGTGCAGAGGCCTTCATGAACATGTCAAATTTACGGCTTGTGGATATTGCTCCCGGCGGACTTTCCGTCATCGGTGAAAGCGCCTTTGAAAACGCCGGTTGCGTGCAGGATGGCGACGGCAATTGGGCGGTCAACACCGAAGGCGGTGTGGATGAACTTACCATGATTCTGCCGCTTGCCGATCTTACCGATATTCAGCCGTATGCTTTTAAGACGAAGGCAATAGAAAAGTTTACTGCTGTTGATAGTGAAGCAACAAGAAATATCCAAATGATGTTGATGCAGGGGACTTCCTCATTTACAGAAGGTATGTTCATGTTTGCAAGTACAGGCAGCGGCAAAAATCGTGCAATCGTTAAGTATACCGGTATAAATGAAACCAAGACCATGCAAAACTCTTCCGGCGCTGATACTGAAATTACGGTGAGGGGAGCACAACTTGTAGCAATAGCGGGAGGCGCAGATTATTCTAACCCCAGCTCCGGTTTAGCGTTAGGGTTTTCATATAGGTATTTTGATTTGCAAATGGGCGCGTATGCTCCGGCACTTGCTACCAATGTTTTTGAGTATGAAATTATGGAAGGCTCTGTTTATTATGGAGGGTCAAAGTTGCAGATTTATATCGGTATGGTGAGCAAAGTGCATGAAAACGCATTTACTGATATAGATGATGAAGCGCTCAGTATAAACTATTACAATTGTTCTTACGATCAGCACTTGACTTTAGAACAAGTAACAGGTCAAGATATAACAATTTTCGAAGAAGGTTGGTTTGACGGAAGGGCAAATTCTGAAAACACATTTATGGCTGAAACAACAATTCAGGACAGCAAATATCCTCTTATGTGATATATGTGTTAAATCATAACTCCGCGCCCGTCTTCGGGCGGGCGCGGATAAATTTTTTAGGCAAACAAAAAATGAAAAAGAAATCTATACTTGCAATACTCATCGCCGTACTTTGTCTGTTGTCCGTATGCTTTACGGCGTGTTCGGGCTTTGACGGACAGACGCCGCAGGACATTCTTGAAAATGCTTACGGTGATACAGAATATACAATTTCTTTTGTGGCTGAGGACGCGGATGCGCCCGTCGCCGATATGACATATACGGCGAAGAATATGCCGACGCTGCCTGTGCCTACAAGGGTGGGGTATGTGTTTTCAGGCTGGTATTTCGATTCTTCCTATACCATGCCTTATTCCGATGGGATATTGTATCTCTATATGCGCGATGTGGTGCTGTATGCAAAGTGGGAGCAGGAGTCGTTTTCCGCCGACGGCACTTACGACATAGATTACAGTGCGTCGATCGTGGACGGCACCCTTGTTCTCGGAGAACTTGCGGAAGAGTACGGTTATAAAAATTTTGCGGACGATATTGTGGCGGACGAAACGTATATCGAAAAGACGGACGACCAGCTTCTTCTGAAAATTCAATACGACTGCCGTGCGCTCGAACCGCTTTCGCTTTCCGATTATAAATCGTATGAGGTAACGCTTTCCGCTTCTCTCAACGATTCGGATATTTACATTGCAGATACCGTCGATTCGTACACGGATACGATAAAGACGCTCTATATAGATATTACGGGTATGGATCTTTCCACCCCCATATACTTCAACATTTCGACCATAAATTGGGAGACGGAGGGACTTACGGACGAACAGCGCCTTGCGACGCAGACGACGTACACCATAGAGTTTTCCGTTGAAAGGATGATAGGGTTTTCCCGCCCGTTTGAAGATACGTCCGTGCCGCTCGAAGACGGGTACTACCTTGTCCGTACCTATATGTCGCAGCTCGACTTGTCGGAAACGATGATGGACAGTTTCAACCCCGTCTATTCGTATATCATTGCCGAAGGCGGAAACTACACGCTCGTAAAACCACTGTATCCATATTTCGGTATTACGGAATATTATCTGGGCGAACTTTTCGAACCTCTTGCGGCGAACTATTACGACAGAATGGCTACCTTTATGCCGTGGCAGGTGTGCTACGAGGTCGATATTTCCGATTATGAAGGGCAGACGGGAGTCAAGTCCGATTACTATCCCGAAACATACAATGCGGGCAGGTATAAAGAGTATTCCGTGGAATTTCATGCCGAAACAGGTAACTGTTACAGTATCATCGACCTCGGCGATAATTTGCAGACTGCGCTCGTGCTTTCCGGTTCTCCGACCGGGTTTATGGAAGTGGCGGTCGATCTGGGTGAAATGCACACTTTGATGACGATAGATTACGAGCATATCGTAAAGCTGACTTCCATTGATTATGAGCCTTTGGAAGGTGACGCCTTTATCGCCGAGGAAGAAATACAGTATTATCCGGGAGATATAGACGATCTGAACGAACGCGGTAAGACGTTCGACGCGACGGAAGAATATGGCCTTTCCACGCGAATGATCAACTACTTTTTTACGGCAACGGGGCTGAACAGTTCCTATCAGTCGCGGACGGCTTACGACAGCCGCATTACGATTTCTCCCACAGAGTCCACAAATTCGGCGACGGTTGCGTATTCGCGCTATAATATCGCGTATTTCAACGTTTCGAGTGAAATATTTGGATACGATCCGACAGTTGCCGCCGAAAGCGGAGAAAAACTATACTACGACGCCATGACGCTCGGTACATTCACGTCGTCCAACATGCGCGAGTTTAACGAATACAGAATCGGTAAATCGTATCGGGCGGGGCAGTCGGTCGTGCTTTCCGAGCTGTATGCAGAAAAGGTGGACTCCGACGCCGATTTTAACACCGTAAGCTGGCAGGCATACAGGATGGTGAACGGCGAACCCGATTTTTCGCAGCCTGTATCGGTAGACGGTTCTTTCGTCATGGAGGAAAGCGTCGCCATACTTTTTTCATCGGGCAGCGCAGGGAACAGGCGCATTTCGCTTGTTGAAGCCGTACTGTACGAGGAGCCGCAGATAACGGTGGAGGGAAATTGGAGCCTTTCGGCGGGAAATAAAAATACCTATGTTACGGACGATGCGATCACTTTGGACAGCGAATATACTTATCCCGTCGTGACCTACACATGGGGAGCAAAAAGCGGGAGCTTTGTCGGCGATTATTATGACAGCGGAACGTCGGGGCTGAACGATCTGAAAGTCGCGTATTACACGGAAGAAAACGGCGTCTATTATCTGCATGCCGTCTCGCGTGAAGTGTCGGATTTTACAATGACGACGGATTACAGGCTGGTCGTCTATGAAATCTCCAACATTTACGGTGAAAAGCAGTATATTTACTTTGAGTACATTGCGGACGGGGTAAACGACACGTTTTTCAGCGTGACGGACGATGAATCCGGCAACGGTACCATGTACGATTCCGGGACGTTGGAAGAAGATACGAACGGCGCATTGCTCGGCGCGGCGGCAAGCGCGACGGGGTATCTCAACGCCGAGAATTATCTTGATGAATTGTTGCGAAATTATTATCTGCACACTTCAAGCGGCGATTACAGGTTTGCGCTTTCGTCTTATCGGCTGTATCTTGACGGAAATTCGTCGGAATATTCTGCGGATGAGATGACGGAAGGGCTTGCAAAGCAGTTGTGGCAAAGCATATCCCAAAGCAATTTCGCGGTTCTGACATTGAACTATACGCGCGGAGAACATTCCTTTACGATGCGGTATATTGCCCGCATCACATTCAGCGGAAACAGGGATTTCCATTCCGTTGACGAGGAAGATTACTTTACCGAATACGAATACACATTTATTCGGCCGTATGTATATGATATGGCGGGTAATTCACTCGGCGCTCTTACGGTAAGCGCCGCAAAGTATGCTTCGCTTGACAGCAACGAAGTGTTAAATAACGTGCAGTCGGCAAGAGCGGTACGTTTGTCGCTGTCTGGGCAGCAATATTCGATGACCTTTTCGGAAACGGGAAAATACAGACTGACTTATACGTTCTCGATATCGCTTTCATCAACGGAACGAGTTTCGTTTACGTTGACGCAGGATGTTTATGTACTGGACGGGCAGGGAGAAGTGTCTGTTACATATGTGACGGATGAAGAGCACCCGTTCTCCGATGAGATCATGCGCGACGCCGTGGATTACACTTTTGCCGACGGCAGCAAGGGGTATGCCTATACGCAGACGTATAGTCTGTTGCAGGTGATTCAATCACTTTCGTCTACTGATTTTGCCAAGGGAAAAGATATCTTTTTCGGCTGGTCAATGGAAGAAAAAGGGTCGGCGCGTGCGGCGTCCGTTATTTCGGCAGGGTATTCGATAACCGATTTTATTTCTCGCTTCGGCGACAGCGATCCCGTCGTTTATGCGATATGGGATCCCGGTATTACGGTTACGGCAGAAGCGAACGGACAGACGCAGCAAAGAACGATTTATATGAATTCAAGCGGCGTTTATGTTGTCGATTTCAGTAATTTTCAGGCGTTGGCTCCAAGTGGTTACAATTTCGTCGGCTGGACGGGCGGGTTCCTCGGTCAGTCCATCGTAACGGGCAGATATACGATCGATGCCGTAGATTATGATGATCCCGATCTTGCAGAATACCTGACGATTACGGCTGAGTTCAGAGAACGCCTGCTTGTAAGCTATTCCATTGACAGTCAGTATTCCAACAGTTTCTTCCTGCGTGAAGAGGTGAATGACGGGTACTATGTTTCCGGCGTAAAAACACCCGTTGCGAAAGACGGATATACCTTCGTCGGTTGGCATATTGCCGTAGTGGACGATGACGGAACAATCACGGATATAGGAGAAATCTTTGACCTCGCAAATGATACTGTGGATTCTGAACTTTGTAATAGTACGGGTACAGCGATCGGAAGTACCTATAAGATGTTGCAGCTCGTCGCCGTGTTCGAGGATGCGGAGGGAAATGAAGTATGGTAAAGAAGAGAAATAAACTCATCGCGTTTTTCGCCGCATTGTCTATGTGCCTTATAATGCTTGCCGCCCTTATGGGCGGCGGGCTTACGGCATATGCGGAAAGCCCTGTACAAGGTTTGGACGGCGTATATTCTGTTCCCGTCAATTTAAGCGGACTTGCAATGGGTGCGGACAATTTTTCGTCCTCGGCTACCGTCGAAAAGAGCGGCGAAAATTATTATATGACCTTCGGGCATAGTTCGTCCATATCGGACATGGTTTTGGAAAGCGGGAATATGCAGACCGGTTACACCGTACGGACGGAAAACGGCTGGACATATTACACCTATACCATGTACGCACAAAGATTGCAGAGCAACCTTTCCTTTTCGGCGTATATCAACGCCATGAGCAGAGATGTCAGCTTTACCATTACGCTGAACCTTGCAAACGGCACGCGCACGGGAGATTATGTTGACGTCGGCGAACGCCCCGCGGAGTACGTTCCTATAATTGAAACAACGGCGGGTAATCAATACGAGGCGTCGCGCGGTTCTGTGTTCCCGATTCCGCCCGCAACGGCAACTCTTGGCGATGAAAATCTTGACGTGAGCATTTCGGCGTATTATGTGCAGGGCGGCGAGCAGACGGAAGTGCCTATCGCGAATAATTCCGTTAAACTGGAAAACGTAGGGGAGTACCATGTCGTGTACCGTGCGGAAAGCGGTACCTATCTCACCAACCTCGGCAATCCGTCCTATACCGAATACGACGTAACGATCGCATCCTCCGCGGGCGGCAGTACGCTTGCAAGGGCGGAAGATCCGAACGGTGTATTGCCGGAAGGCACGTCAATCCTTCCGAGCCGCATAACGGCGGGAACGCTTTACGAGCAGGCGGCGGAAAAGATGAAAAGCATAGCGGACAACTTTGAGGTGTTCGGCGTTTCACTCGTCGGCACGGACGGAACGCAGGTAATGCCGGGCGGGAATATCACGCTGTACTTGCAGGCAAACATGACTTACGACCGCAACGAAGTCGTTGTCTATCACATGGCGGAGGACGGCGCGCTTACCGAACTTTCCGCAGACGGCTATGGGCGGTATGTGAAGTTTGATACGGATAGGACGGGCACTTTCATCGTCTGTATTCCCGGCGTGGCATTCGCCATGCCGATGTGGGGGTATGCCGTGATCCTCGTCGCATGCGTGCTTGTGGTTGCGGCGGCTGTAATGGTTACGGTCATACTTGTCCGCAGAAAGAAGAAAGCCAAGAAATTGCAAGAGAATGCTATCGAATAAATTAAATTTGAGGGCGGGATGAAACAACGTCCCGCCTTTCAGATTGCAAAGGATAATGGGAAAAATGCTGCACAATGAGTCAATGGAAATGTATCTGGAAACAATTTTGCGGCTCTGTAAATCCAACGAAAAAGTCAGGGCAGTGGATATTGCGAATCAAATGCGGATTTCCAAAGTATCGGTTTGTCATGCAATCAAGAATTTGCAAGCAAAGGACTATGTGACTTACGAATCGCGGTTGATCAGACTTACGAAAAAAGGTAGGATTTTGGCCGAAGAGATCTATGAACGCCATTGTGAACTTACGAAACTACTGATAAGTTTAGGGGTTGATTCGGCTACGGCCGAGCAGGATGCCTGCCGTATAGAACATTGCATATCGCAAGAAACGTTTAATGCCGTCAAAAGGTATAATGGAGGGCAAATAAATTATGCCGAGAGCAAACGAGCAGAAAATTAAACTCCTTGTGCTGTATGATATTTTACAGCGGGAAACAGACGAGGAACATCCACTGTCAACGAATGAGATTATCGAGCGGCTATCTGCGCGCGGAATAGAGGTGTCCCGTAAAATATTGCCCGGTGATATAGCGTTACTCAACAAGTATGGATTTGAGATACTGTCATACAAGAAAAAAAGCCACTACTATTATGTAGCGTACAGACCGTTTGATATAGCAGAGTTGAAAGTGCTTATAGATGCTGTTCAGGCAGCAACGTTCATATCCGAATTCAAGACGGAAGGGCTTGTAAACCGACTTGCAAGCATGGCTGGAGAAAAACAAGCGGAGAAATTAAAACAAAATTTTATCTGTTACGATACGGTCAAGAAAGACAGCAAATATATTTTTTATTACATAGACGAAATTGAGCGAGCAATAGCACAAGGGAATAAAATCTCTTTTTGCTACTGTTATCTGACCTATAAAGCGGAGCGCAAATATCGGAAAGACGGACAGAGATATATAGTGAATCCGCTTGCGCTCGTATTTAGCCGCGAGAATTATTATGTCGTATGTTATGACAATAATCATAAAGGATGTGCTAATTACAGGATAGACCGCATAGCTGATTTGAGAATAGAGCCAGAGAGTATTGATCAAAGAGCGGACTTTGAAAACTTTAATATAAATGCTTATCGCCGACAGGCATTTTCCATGTACAACGGTGTACTGACCGAAGTACAACTTACTGTGCATGAGGATTTAATAGAAGAAATTTTCGATAAATTCGGGGAAAAAACAAAATTATATCCGCAGGGAGAGGAATATTACACGACAGTTGTTTCGGTTCAGGTGAGTCCTGCGTTTTTCCGGTGGGTGATAGGTTCAATCGGAAAAATAAAAATATATAGTCCGCGGCAGATTAAAGAACAATTTGACGCATATGTGGACAAGGTTAAGGAGAACTATTGAGAGCGGTTCGGAAATATTCCCGAACCGCTTAATTTTTTATTTCACTTCCCGGTTATGGGACGCGAGCCGATTGCAAACAGATGTTCGTAAATGATATAATACGCTTGCAGTCAAACGGAACTTAAAGTTCCGATAGATAAATTACTACTAAGGAGAAAATAATGCGCGGTGTTAAAACGGGCGGCAGGGCGGTAGACGAGCGGTTGCTCGAAACAGTTGAAGCATTTATCAAAAAGCATCAGAGGACGAACGGGAGATCTCCGACTCTGCGTCAAATCATGCACGAGTTTCCGCGTGAGTTCCCAGCGCTCTCAAAAGTACAACGGTATGTACTTATTTTGAAACGAGAAGGGAGGATAGAAGATGATAACGGGAAGATCGGTATAGAATGGCAGATTCAAAAAAACAATGATACTATCATGATACCGCAGATTGGTACAGTAACTTGCGGTGAACCTATTCTGGCTGTGGAAGAGTATGAGTCGAATAACGAAATTCCAGCAAGTTGGTTCGGGCGTGGTGAACTGTTTATTCTAAGGGCAAAAGGCAACAGCATGATAGGTATCGGGATTCATGACGGCGACCGCGTTGTGATACGGAGGCAGGACAGCGCAGAATACGGACAAGCAGTCGTCGCGCTAATCGGAGATGAGGCAACTATAAAAACGTTCAGACCGGAAAAGGGGAGAATAATCCTTCATCCTGAAAATCCCCGGTTGAAAGATATTATAGTTGCACCGGAGGAGTGCAGAGTGCTTGGGCTTGTTGTGGGTTGCGTACACAAATTTGTTGTATGAAAAATACGAAGGCTGAAAAAGGATGAGCGTACTTTGAGAGAGGAAATCCCCAACCCTCAATGAAGTTGCTCAAATCTCAAACTTTATTCAGAAAGGGGAAAGGAGGCAAGAAAAATGAAAAAGTATGTAGTATGCTTGGAATGCGGACGAAAACTTTGTAAAGCTGAACCGGGTTCGGTGGTAGAAATGTACTGCCCGACATGTAAAAAAACGGTATATGCCGAAGTCCGCGACGATACAGTCGTAACCACGCAACAAGAACAAGTATTAAAAAAGGTTACATAATTTCAAAAGACAACAATCGAATAAGGGCCTCATTCGAGAGTCATACCCGCTGTTGAGGAATGACCGGAATGTCGGCGAACATTTGTCGCAGAGATAGCTTATAATCACCCCTTAAATTAAGGAAATATAGGCCTGACAAATAGAATCCGAGTAAGATAAACGGATTTTATTTGTCGGGCTTTTTTATTTTTCCGAAAAATAACTCCGTCTGCTTGCGCCCGGATTCTTCCGCAGTCGGGCGCTTTTTTGTTGTTACGGGCGAGATCCGTCCGATTGCGATTTCAAAAAAATCGAATCGGAGGATTTCAAATGAAACGTATTTATTTTAAGGACGGGGAAGGGAAAACGGTATATGTTGAGGTTTCTGACAAGGTCGCGGAAACATATATGGAGGTCAAACGTGAGGCTTGGCGCAATGATTCTTATGAGGAGTATCATACCACATCGCTTGATGCAATTCAGGAGTCCGGACATGAATTTGCGGACGAAGGAGCAGATATAGAGGCTGGCATGATTTCTCGTGAAGATGCAGCCGAACGAAAACAAATGCTTGTAACCCTGAAAAGTGCAATACCTCACCTGACGCCTTTACAACAAAGGACATTAAAGAAAATCTTTGTATTGAACATGTCGCAGGCAGAAATTGCAAGGGAAGAGGGCGTTTCCGAACAGGCTATATCCGACAGAGTATCCCGCATATATAACCAACTCAGAAAGGTGCTGAAAAAAAATTAAAAAAATTTTCAAGAAAAGTACTTGAGGGTATGCCGTTTTTTCTCTATTAGGTGAGAGGGCTATGTTGCAGCCCGAAATCAAGGAGGATTTATGGAATATCTGAATGCCTTGATCGGAAATACGGAGATGTATATTCCGGTCAATGAAAAATTGGGTTCGTCGATGTTGCTTGCCCATAAGCGCCTAAACTACAAAAAGCACATCGCCCGTATGCGCCACGCATACAAAGGCACTATCGAATCGGAGAGGGTAGAGGCAAGCGCAGACTTTTTTTATGTATTGGAAGATGTGTTGGACGAGCAAGGTTATCCCGATGTAATCCATCATCTGTTCGATATGTTTTCGACAGATGAAAGAAAACTGCTGTATGCGCTTTTCCGTGAAGATAAGACGGTACGTTTTCTCGTCGCAGTACAAGGCTACGAAGAGGAGATGATTCAAAGGACAGTACGATTATTCTTTGAACGTTTGAAACAAAAAATTTTTTAAGGAGAAAGACAATGAGGCAATTTGAAACTAAACTTACGCTGCGCATTTACGATACAAAGCTCATCGAAAAAATGAACATGATTATGAAGTTCAATCCGAACAGGTATCAGAGTAAGAATCAGCTGCTTTTGGAACTTCTGGAACTCGGTGTGCGGGAAAAACTGAAAGAATTTCCTACGCCGCCCACGACTCCGGCTGCGGCGGCGAATGTAATTCCCGTTTCGCATGAGTGCAACTGCAACGCGGAGACACTCAAGCAAATCAAGGAACTTATCGAAGGGATGCACCTTTATAATAAGCAGAATGTCGAAGGACTGCTTGCGCATCTGAAGATGTCGGAACGCCTGTCCTCCTCCATCTACAATATGGTTTTTGCCATTCTGAAAGACGAACCGGTCACACCCGTGCAGATAGAACTCGGTTATTTGGACGATGTGCCCAAACGATTTGCGGAATTTCTTGCTATGTTGCTCGATGAGCTTATAAAAGAAGAAAAGCAAGAGGATGACGAAAGCACAGAAGCGGAGGAGGACGAGAATAGGCTCGTGAGCTGAAACATGAATGGGTGTGCCGAATGTATTGGTGAGTATCGGATATGCGCCGAATGACGAAACGCTGAACCGGTTGCACTCCGTAAAGCCGAAATATCTTGCAGAACGCAGATTCTATGCTTGCAGACAGCAAGATGATTTCCTGAAATACGTCAACAAAGGAATCGATGCGGGAGACTATCTTGGTTATGCCGGTAATCCTGAAAAGAGTAGCGGGATATTTGATGCACGCGGTTTGATGAAGAAATCGCAAATCAAGGAATTGCGTACATTACTTCGTTCCACGGACAGCAATATTTGGCACGCAGTCATTAGTTTTACGGAGAATTTCGGGGATAAATACATGACTTCGTACAAGGACGCATTGGAGCTTTTGCGCTTGGAACTCCCGAAATTCTTTAAGAACATAGGTATAGCGTCGGACAATGTGGTGTGGTATGCGGGGCTTCACGAAAATACGGACAATCAACACATTCATCTCGGTTTTTTTGAGAAGGAGCCGCGCTTTCGCAGAGAAAACAGTCCGGAACTTCGCTATCGGTTCGGTACGATTTCGCAGGATTCGCTCAATGCGTTTCGCATAGCTATTGAGGAACGCTTGACTGATGCGAACTTTGACTTAAAGCGTAGCAGGCGTAACCTTACGGAATCATCGCAGGAGACATTGTTCCATTTGCACGGGTGGAATGATTATGAGCGGGAATTAAAGAAGAAACTGCTTGCATTGTATCGCGCTTTGCCGACAGATGGGCGAATCAGTTACGGGAGCAAAAATTTGGATGCGCTTCGTCCATGGATCGTTGAAATCGTGAATTTCATTATACGAAACAATCCGGGATTGAAACACGACTTTGATACATTTTGCGCAGATGTGGCGCGGTTTGACCTGAACCGTAAGCGCATTTGTGAGGATCAGAAAATAGAGGATACGGAAAAGTATCTTGTTGGAGACAAATATATAAAAGACATCTATCGCAGACTGGGCGACAAGGTAATTAAGGCTGCGTTGGATATAAAGAAAAAGGGTGAATGGGAGGTGAACCGATGTAAGAGAGAATTATCGAAAAAGCGAGTGGAAAAAAGATGTAGGGCATATCTGTTGGAACGGGCGGTGCGAATTGGTGCGGATGTGGATGACGAGGCAATTCATTGTTTCGAGGAATACAGGCGCAAACTTGCAAAAGCGGAATATGAAAGGTTGGTAGAAGAAGGAGTGATAGAGGCCGAATAATGTTCAAGAGAGCAATCAGGTGGGTGAAAGATAAGACAAAGCAGTTTTTCTCATTCATATGGAGACAGCGGGCGAGGGTTTTTAAGTGGGCGGCTATTTTCGGGGTAGTGTTTTTTTGCTGTTATTTTTTTGGCTTTACATTGAACTGTTTTGTCGCGGGAGGGTTTGAACTGAATTTTTCGGCAAGGTTGCTTTTTGACGGTAAGACATTCCTGTATACGGGTGCGTTTTGTCTGGTGGCGTTATTTATCGTGTTGTATTACTATTACACGCACTATTGGATATTCAATTCCAAGAATATCATCAAAGGCAATAAGCGGGACAAGGACATTTCGGCAAATTTAGAACAGGCGCACTTTCAGACGGAAAATGAGATTGAACAGAATTTTCAGATTGTATCATATGACGAGTTGCCGCGGAAAGAAATAAAGGGGATACCGATTCGGGCGTATGAGGAGGGAAAGAAATTAAATGTTACGTTTTCGCCGCCCACACATACGCTTGTCATCGGTACGACGGGATCGGGCAAAACAACTACCTTTGTCAATCCGACGATACAGATTTTGGCGGAGAGCAAAACAAAACCGTCTATGCTCATCTCCGATCCGAAAGGAGAGTTGTATCAGTTGCACGCAAAGAAACTGAAAAAGACTGGATACAAGGTACAGATTCTCGATTTGCGCAATCCATATAATTCGGTGCGCTGGAACCCGTTGGAACGAGCATATTTGAACTACCAACGTATGCTACATCTCGAAAAGGAAGTGAAGGTACATGAGGACAAGGGCTGTTACGAATTTGAGGGGAAATTGTACTATGATCCGAAAAAACGCGATGCGGCATTGCAAGTGAAAAAACAGCAGCTCAACGATATTGTGTACGAAGATCTGAACGACATTGTTTCTGTGCTGTGTCCGATTACAAACAAAAACGAGCCTATGTGGGAGAGCGGGGCGAAAAACTTTATTCTTGCCATTGCCCTTGCGATGTTGGAGGATAGCGAAAAGCAGGAAAACGGTCTTACAAAGGAAAAGTATAACTTCTATTCCATTATGAAGGTAGCGACAAATACGGAAAATGATTGTGCGGAAATGCTCAACTATTTCCGTGGGCGCAGTCCGCTTTCAAGAGCGGTCACATTGTCCAAACAAGTCCTCGACAGTTCGGAAAAGACGCGGGGCAGTTACTTGTCGAGTACGTTCGATAAAATTTCCATGTTTGCGGATATGTCGCTGTGCGCTCTTACAAGCGAAAATGAGATAGAGTTCGGAAGTATGGGGGAAAAGCCGATAGCGCTGTTTTTGCAGATCCCGGACGAAAAGGAAACGCGGCATACTCTCGCGGCAATGGTAATTTTGCAAGCATATAAAGAACTTGTATACAAGGCGAATACATACGAAAGCCTTTCCCTGCCGAGACCTGTCTATTTTATTCTCGATGAGTTCGGGCAGTTGCCGAAGGTGCAAAAGTTGGAACAGATGATTACGGTCGGGCGTAGCCGAAATATATGGCTTAATCTCGTCGTTCAAAGCTATGCGCAACTTGCCAAAGTGTATGACGATAAGAGCGCAGACATTATCAAATCGAATTGTAACACACAAATATTTATCGGTACGACGGACTACAAAACGATAGAGGAATTTTCCAAGCGTTGCGGCAATTTCAGTATTTTGCAACGGTCGGTCGGGTTCAATACCGTGCGTGCGGACGATGTGAATTCCAACACTTCTGTCAAGGAACGCCCGCTCATTTATCCGTCCGAATTACAGCAACTCAACAGTAAGGGGAATATGGGCAATGCAATCGTAACGGTATTCGGGTATCAGCCAATCCGAGCAAAATTCACACCAAGTTATGCAAGCAAATTTTACGATTTGCGGGAGAGTCGTCAGATTTTAAGGACAGGCAGATACTTTGATGAAAATGCGGCTTATTACGATATGAAAAAACGTAACGAACGCATCTTTGCGGTCAAGCGTGCCGGCAAAAGCGGTGGCGGGGGATTACGCGAACAGATAGCGGAACGGCGACGCAGATCGGCGGCTACGGAAAAGCTGCAGACAATCATAGCCAAATCGTTGCACGGATTTGCGACGGAGCAAGAAAACAGCGACATATTCGTCCTTGTTCAGTCGGGGAAATATGACAAAGTAATCGGAAAGTTGAAGGAGCTAAAAACCCGCGCAGGCGGTAAAAGCGAACGCGGTTCGGCAATACAGGACGTAATTGACCGCGTGGAAGAGATGAAAAACGGAGGCATCCGTTTGGAAATAAAAGAATGAAAAGGAGGTAAAAGACAGAATTGACAACAAAGAGGAAACTGACCTTTGCGGGTATGCTTATTGCGCTTTGCTTGCTTTTATGCTGTGCGTTCGGTGTTCTTTTTTCTACAACCGGCGGAAACACCGCGTACGCTTACAGCAGTTCGACAAAGTACAAACTTGATTTGACCGCAACGGGTACATCTGGTATCTATATCTATGTTTCAGGGGCGACAGGTTCCGGAACAGTATCCGACGGCGCAGCATTCAATTTTGCGCCAAACAGGGTGGATGTCGTTCTTACGAAAAAGACAGAACTTGGGCGTTATACATATACGCGATACGTCAAAGATTTTGCCCTTACCGGACCTGTTACATATTCAAGTGCGGATAAGCAGAAAAACAGTTCGAAATCGAGCGAAAAGACGGTTACTTATACGTTGCCTACTCTCACTAATGGGAGCTATACGCTGACTATGACAACGGGGCAGGATTACTCCGGTATGATCGGTGATGCAAGTACAAAGGTCACATTCAATTTTATTGTAGATAAAAATAGACCTACAATCAGCGGGGCATCTGTTTCCACAACGGGCAAGTATACAAACAAGGCATTTACGGTTACGGCAAGTGATTTGTTGAGCGGTATCGACAAACTGTATTGGAAAGCGCCGACCGCGAGTATCTATTCGTCCACGACGGCAACTTCTAAAACGATTTCGGCAGGAAGTACAAACGGAAGGTATACATTCTATGCCGTAGACAAGGCGGGCAATCAATCGTCCTACTATTATGTCTACTATGACAATGTTGTGCCGACCGGTACGATCAAAGGAACGAGCGGTACGCTTTCATCTGGAAGTTATACCAATAAAGCATTTTCCTATTCGGCGACCGATTCGGGCAGCGGAATAAATTATTTGCAGTATAAGAAACCGGGGAGCAGCACATGGACATCTTATACGTCTGGGACGACTATTCCTGCGACTTCAACAAATGGTTGGTACTATTTCCGTGCCTACGATAATGCAGGAAATGTATCTGCGGAAAGCAGCGTATGTCTTGATACCGCAGTGCCTACGGGAACGGTATATAAGGAAACGACTTCCGTATCGAGCGGCAGTTCCGTCAAAGGTGCTTATATTAAGTTCGTAGCAACGGATTCACTTTCGGGCGTAGCAAACTGCTATGTAAAAGCACCGGGCGAAACGAGTTATAAATCTTACACAAGCAACAGTCCGCTGACGACAGAAGGGGTGTATCAGTTTTACATTGTAGATAGGGCAGGCAATCAGTCAAGCACATACAGCATCGCACTTGACAATACCGCACCGACCGGAATGGTGTACGGAGGGACAACAGAAAAGCCAAGCGGAAGCATTGTCAATAGTTCGTATATTAAATTCATCGGCAGTGATAATGCAAGCGGCGTGTCGGCTATGTATGTGAAAAAGCCGGGCAGTAGTTCTTTCATCAGCTATACAAGCGGTACGCAGTTCACCGCTGACGGAAAGTATGAATTTTATTGCGTAGACGGTGCCGGCAATCAGTCGCAGACATACAATATTACGCTTGACCGCACAAAGCCTGTCGGAACAGTGTACGGCGGCACGCAATCAATGTCAAGCGGCGCGAAAACAGGGGCAGCTTATGTAAAATACACGGCAACAGACGCGCTGAGCGGAGTTTCCAAATGCTATGTGAAAAAGCCTGGCAGCAATTCATTCACGGCTTATACGGCGGGGGAACAGCTTGCGGGCGACGGGACATATGAGTTCTATTCTGTGGACATTGCAGGAAACGAAAGCATACATTTGACGATTATGCTTGACAACACCAAACCTGTCGGACAGATCTACGGCGGTACGGCGAAAATTGAGAACGGCAGCCATATCAATGCCGCATATATCCGTTTTGAAGCAACGGACGAGATGAGCGGCGTAGCTAAATTATATGTGAAGATGCCAGGAGACAAGAATTATGCCGCTTACAATGCAATGACACAGCTAACGACCGAAGGACAGTATTCTTTCTATGCGGAAGATGAAGTCGGAAATGAGTCGAATGTGTATATCGTAACGTTGGACAGAACCGCGCCGGTCGGTACGCTGTCAGCAAGCGGGAGTTTTACAAACGTGGCAAACATAACCTATTCGGCAACGGACAACATTGGCGTTGATGAATTGTATGTCAAAAAGCCCGGCGAGAGCAAATTTACTGTTTTTACGGCGGGAACAAAATTTACGGACGAGGGCGAATACGAGTTCTATTCCGTCGATGCTGCGGGCAATAAGAGTTTGACTGTCAACATTATGGTCGATAGGACGAAGCCTGTTGTGACCGTAAATGCGGGAGGTAAGAACGTTTCTGACGGCGCAAAATCAAACGCAGAGTATGTGCGTATGAGCGCTGCGGATTCTTTGAGCGGGATTTCAAAACTTTTTGTAAAAATGCCCGGCGCAAGCAATTTCGTGGAATATACAAGCGGAACGCAATTGACGGCCGAGGGGGAATATTCCTTTTATGCGACGGACAATGCTGGCAATCAGAGTGCAGCGGTAAACGTACTGCTTGACAGAACAAAACCGACAGGACAGATTACTGCGGCCGAATCGAATGTAAACAGTGGTGAATATACCAACAAAAATTATGTGAAGTTTGCGGCTTCGGACGACGCGAGCGGCGTTGCAAATCTTTATGTCAAAACGCCCGGTAGCAATTCGTACATTTCCTATTCCGTTGATACGATGCTGACAGAGGAGGGAAAATACGAGTTCTATGTGACAGATTCTGCCGGAAACAAGTCTGAAACGTATATCGTTACCATTGACCGCACAAAGCCTGCGGCAACGCTGTACGGCGGTTCACAGAGTATTTCAGATGGCGACATTACCGCAGCAGATTATATTCGCTATGAGGCAACAGATAGCGCTCTTTCCGGGGTGTATGTAAAGAAACCGGGCGAAACGGCATTTGTCAAATTCACGAGCGGAGAAAGGTTTACGGCGGACGGGAAGTACGAATTTTACGCGGAAGATTTGGCAGGGAACAGGAGCGAGACCGTATCTGTAACATTGGATACAACGGCACCTGCAGGACAACTCAATGCTGGAGGGAAAGCAGTCGAAAGCGGGAGTGTATCGAACGCAGAATTTATAAGTTATGCAGCGACCGATGCGACGAGCGGCATAAAAGCGCTTTATGTTAAACTTCCGGGGAAGAGCGGATTTACCGCCTATGAGAGCGGCACGAATTTGTTTGAAAACGGGAAATATGAGTTTTATGCCGTCGATGTTGCGGGGAATATCGGCACAACGCTTACGATTACGTTGGACAACATTGCACCCGTTGCCGCAATCATGACCGCTTCAGGCGAGGGTGTTAGCGGCACAACTTCCAATAGTGCATATGTTACGTTTAGCGCAACGGATGCAACCAGCGGCATTGCCGCATTGTATGTAAGACTTCCGGGCAAAGCGACATTCTCTGAATATGCGGGCGAACGCCTGACGGACGAAGGAGTTTATTCGTTCTATGCCGTCGATGTTGCGGGGAACCGTTCCGAAGAAATCGGCATAACGCTGGATCGCACGGCTCCTGTCGGCAAAATTACATCAGGCAAGACGGAATTGCCAAACAACGGATATACAAACCAGACGTTTTTATACAGCGCAACCGACCTGAACGGTATCACCAAGCTCGAATACAAAATTCCGGGCGGCGAATGGCAGATCTATGTGCCAGACATGGAGATTTTGGCGGAAAGCGGTGACGGGGAATATGTATTCCGGTCTTATGATTCGGCGGGAAATGTGTCGGAAGAAATGCGCGTAACGCTGGATACCAAGTCGCCTCGCGGGGTGCTTTATGCGAACAATGATGAGAAAGAAAACGGTGCTTATACAAATTACGACCGTATCTCTTTCACTGGTGAAGATGCAAATCTGTCTGTATGCTATGTGATGCTTCCCAATAGCAAGGAGTGGACGCCGTACACGAACGGAGCACTTTACTCGGAGAGCGGAAAATATCAGTTCAAAGCGACTGACATGGCGGGAAACGAATCAGCTATTTATACCATCATCGTAGATAGAACGGAAAAAGCAGTAACACTCAGCAATGTTCAGGATGGGAAAACGAGCAAGACGGTAATCCTTAAATGGCAGAACGGAGATGCGGATGTATATGCGCCTGTTATCGAAGTTACGGTGAATGGCATCGCGGTCGAAAGCGGAACGGAGATCGGTACATTGTACGGCGGCAAATACATTGTTGTTAGCAAGGATGCTGCGGGCAACGTGTGGACAAACGAGTTCATGTCCGAACGTGTGAATATCAATGCTGTAACGAGTAATAAGGAATGGTGGGAATGCGGCGGCCATGCGTTTGAAACGTATGACGATGCTTTGAATTTTATGCTCGATGCAGAGTACGCATTAGTTCGTACAGGAGAATGGAACAGTGATGTCTGGGATACGGGCATCATGATGGACGCGAAGGACAGCGTGAATGCAAAACCCGGAAAGTATTTCATTTACAAAAAGTCCGGCGATGCAAATGTTGAAGTTGCGTATTTTACGGAAGCACGCTTGCAGGAAGTGATGCTCGAATATGCCGTGAGCGGCATCACGCATTACTATTATTGGCAGAAATCGCCTGCTGCGTCCGCCGAAGGCAATGACCTATATGTTCTGAATACGCAAGGAACGTATATTGCCTCCGAGATAAGTCTTTCGGATAAAGTCGAATACATTATCGACGGTAAACCGTATAGCGGCAGCGTGTATGCTGAATCCGGCAAGCATAGCGTGATTGTAAAAGACGCATGGGGCAATGAGTCAGAATATACATTTGTCATTGTTCGCAGCTTTGCGGATATACAAATGGCAGTCGGCGAAGGTGAATTTTCAAAAACTGATGTTGCTCAGGTGCTCTACCTGAAAGACAAAGTACATATTGCCATTTCCGATACTGTTGACGAATATGCCATGTTCTATATTGAGTTTGAGGACGGCAGTCGTAAAATTCTTTCCCTCGGTGAAACTTATGAGATTGCGGAGAGCGGAAAATACGTTATTTGTTCGGTCAACCATTTCGGTCTTTCGGAAGAAGTGACGATTTATATTTCGTTGGACGAGCCGGCAATCACTTTTGATTCCGATACGGACAAAAAACAACTTATCATCGACGTAACGGCAAGCGCTGATTCCTATGCGAAACTCCAAAGCATTGCGATTTATAAGTCAGTTGACGGCGGAGATACATGGGTGCAGCTTACGGCAGATGATTACGGTACCGTTATTTCGGAAGCGACCAAACAGTATAAATTCTGCACGAGCGGCATGTATCGCGTGGTGGTGGAGGATACATTCCATACGGGATTTGAGGCTATCGAAGGGGTGACGGAATATACGCAAATCGGGCCGGCGGGAGTGCTTAGCGGTGTGGAGAACGGCGGTTATACAAATAAAAACGTCAAGTTCACATGGACGGACAATGCAACTGCGGTCATTACCGTAAATGGCGAAACGAGTGAATATACGTCGGGGACAACTCTTTCGGATGACGGTGAGTATGAAATCGTGCTGACGAATATGGACGGACAGACATTTGTCGTTTCGTTTGTAATCGATAAGATTGCCCCTGAATATGAGCTTACAGGCGCAGACAACGGTGCTACGGTAAACAACGATATTTCGCTTGTTTTCGGAGAGGGTATCACCGCAGAGGTTTCGATTAACGGCGATACGTTGGCTTATATGAGCGGAGAGGTATTGATGGCAGAAGGTGAGTATGAATTTACTCTGACGGACAAAGCAGGCAATAAAACCGTTGTGAATGTCTTTGTCGATAAAACGGCAGATTATGAAATCAATACCGTGGACGGATTCGTGTCAAACGATGATGTCGTAATCAAGGCAAACGAAGAACTGACAATCAGTCTTTCAAAGGACGGCGAAACTTTCGCGTATGAGTTTGGCGCATCACTTACAGAGGAGGGAAATTACATTGCACATATTTCTGATTCTTATGGGAATACCGCAGAAGTTTCTTTCCGCGTGTTAAAAACTACCGTGCTGAATGATTTTGCGCACGATTTTACCGGCGTCAATATAGTGTCGTCAACATGCAACGGCGAGGCTTGTGAACTTAATTTTGCGGCAGACGGCAAGTATGAAATTACGGCGACGGACGGGGAAAAAGAATATACCTTTACAGTGACTCTTGACCGCGTTGCGCCCGAAATTGTATTGAATGGCGCAGAAAACGGCGGAGAGACAAAAAGCGAGGTTGTCGTCGAAAGCATCTCTGAAGAAGCAGACATTACGGTATATTTTAACGGAGAAAAAATTGAGTACAGAGTAGGCGCGAGCGTGAGCGAGCTTGGCGAATATCGCATTGTCGTAACCGATGCTGCGGGAAATACAAGGGAATATACTTTTACAATTGTGTACGGACTCAATGGCGGCGCAATCGCTCTGATTGTTATCTTTGTGCTTCTCATTGTCGGAATTATCTTGGGGATCGTTTTCGGAAAGCGTGCCGTGTATAAGAAAAAACTTGCGCAGAAATCGCAAGAGGAAGGCTCGGATGAGGCTGAATCTGATATGGAAGATCCGGACGCAGCGAATTTTGAACCCGATGACGAACAGACCGCAAACTATTCGGAAGATGCCGATGAAGAGGTCGTCGAAGAAGTGGTGAATGACGACGAGGACATTGAGACGGACAACGACGAGCGCGAAGAATAAGCCGGGAAAAACTCCATAGTGAGGGCCTCAAATACCCAAAAAAGGGAGCAGGTTAACGTGTAGGCGCAAAGTGACGCACTTCGTGCTTTTGCGCCCACACAAAAACCGAACGGAAGCGGGATACCCGCCTTCGTTTTAAGGGAGAAAAATTAAGAAAGGAGGGTACTAAGTGAATGTAAATTTTAGCAGTGCAAGCACATTGCTTGCGGTCGATTTTGCGCCTGTGATTGAACCTATCCTTGAAGTGCTGGATGCCATTCTTTGGCCGGCAATCGCCATTGTCGGCGCGGTGGGAACAATCTACTGTATCATACTCGGCATTAAGCTCGCAAAGAGCGATGAGCAGAACAGCAGGGAGAAAGCGAAAAAAGACCTGATCGGCGCGATTGTCGGCTTTGTCATAATCTTTGTGCTTATCGTCGCTCTGAAGATAGCATTGCCTATATTGCAGGATTGGGTACAGTCACAAATATAGCAGGAATTAAGATATGGATTGGTTTGTTGATTGGTTTCTCGGCTGGTTCTATGAACTCCTGTACGGGTTACAGGCGGGACTTTGCAGCCTGATAGACTTTATCAAAAGAATATTCTTCAAACTTTGCGGGTTGGATACCGTGGTGATAGACGGGGAATCGCAAGACCTTGTTTCATCGCTCATCGGTTCAGATACGATTCGCAGGGTGTTTTTGACAATATTTCTTATAGGCGTGATTCTGCTTGTCATTTTTGTAATCATAGCATTGATCCGCGTGAACTATACGGCAAACGAAAAGAAAGGCCGGGGCGAAGTATTAGCAAAAGCAGGACATAGCTTTTTGATTATGTTGCTCGTACCGTTTCTTCTCCTTGCGGGAATGATGCTCGTAAACGTCATTATGGGTTCTATCAACACCGCAATGCAGCAGTACGTTACGGAAGGGCAGACAATGATTGGCGGACAAATGCTCATTACGACGGGGGATTCGGCCTATATCGGCAGCGAAAGCCAGCGTGAAACGATAGAAAGAATGTTTTTAACGGGCGAACTTGATTATACCGATATAGGTGTAGTCAAACAGTATTATGACTTGTCCGAAATGAACTATGTCATAGGATTGCTCGGTGGGCTTGTAATGCTCGTCATCTTTGCGATTTCGTCATTTACGTTTATTCAGAGGATTTTCGACATCATTCTGCTGTACATCGTTTCGCCGATTTCAATCAGCACTTTGCCGCTCGATCAGGGCAACCGTTTCAAAGTATGGAAAGACATGATGATCTCAAAGATACTCTCGGCATACGGCATTATCTTGGTAATGAATTTGTTTTTCCTGATTATTCCGCAAGTCAACAAGATGCAATTCTTTGAGAGTAACTTTGAAAATTCTGTCGTACATATTCTGTTCCTTATTGGCGGGGCTTTTGCGGTCACAAAGGCAAACCTTGTTATAGCCCAACTTACGGGCAGTCAGGCGGGCGGGCGCGAACTTGCGCAGATGATTTACAATATGCGTTCGGGCATTGCGTTCGCAAAATCGGCGTCGGGGATTGTCGGCAGAACGGTTGGCAGAGTGGTCGGCGGCTCTGACTATCTAAAAAACAGGAAGAAAGGACATGGCAGGATAGAGAGTGTGGGTATGGCTGCACATAGCGAGCGCAACCAACGCCCGATGACGGAAGAGGAAGATATGACGGACAAGCAAATGGCGACGCAGGCATTGGGTTCAGTTACAAGACTTGCCACTATGCCCGTAGGCGTCGTGAAAGACATGGTGCAGGGCGGCGTAATACAAGCGGGTAAGAACTTTATGCCGCGACTGAGAAACGTGGCAAAGGGTACGACTGTAACAAACAGAGCAGAAGTTAAGCCGAAAAAGCCGAATATTCAAACCACGCCCCCGGAGAACGATGAACAGGCGGAAGCGTCGAGCGATACCGCATCGACGAGGGGAGCGGAAGGCGGCAGCACAACGTTGAGACCAAAGGAGGGAAACGATGAGGATAATTCCGAAGAACACTAAAGTAAAAATGACTTTTTACAAGAGCGTGACGGTAGCGGATGTAGTTATCGGATTTATCGGGCTTGTGTTAATTGCTATTGCGTTATCAAGCAATCTTGCTTTTAAGTTCCTGATAGCCGGAGGCATTCTCGTTTTGTTTATTCCGTTATATATCACGTTCAACGAGGACAGGGTGTACAGACTTGTCGGCTATCTGTTTCGGCACTTGTTTGTTCGGAAAAAGTACAAAAAAGCAACCAAAGGGGAGGTAATAAAAAATGACGTAGAGGGCGTAGTACCATATGAACGTATTTGCGGCGGAGGCATAATCTCGCTGAAAGACATGCACTATGCGGGAATCATTGAAGTACAACCTGTCGATTTCCGTATGCTGAATGAGTTTTCGCAGAATGAACTGATAGATGGTGCGATATCGAAGGTGCTGAACAACGTGCCGGTCGGCTACGAGGCAGATATAGTCAAAGTAGAAAGGCCGCTTATTTTAGACAACTTCATCGGCGACGAATTGGAACGTATTGTCCGTCTCGGCGAAAGCAAAGAAAGGGGGGAATTAAGAAAAGAGGAATATGAACCGCGTGTCGATCTGATACAGGACAGGATAGCGCTTATTGACGAAATCAACAGTAGCAGACCTATCTTTTACAGCAGATATTATCTTGTGTTGCACGGCGGCAGCGAAAAAGAACTTTCGGCGAATATGCGCTATGCTGCCATTACGCTGCAAAGCTCCGGAATCAATGCCCATATTTTGAGCGATAAGGAATTGGCGGCATTTATCCGATATACCATTGATTACGATTTCGATGAACGTGTACTCGATAAGACAAAAAGGTATGGCTCATTTTTTGCTCCGAGTGAATTGAAGTTCGGATTAACGTCAACGCAACAGAACGGGAAAACTCTGACGCATTTCGTCATCAATAATTATCCGCTCCGTGTGGCAAACGGATGGGGTGAGGGTTTGTTTGATATGCCGCATACGAAAGTGGTTCTGAAAGCAAAGCCTGTCGAAAAGTTTAAGGCGTTGCGTCGGGTAGATAACGCGATTCTCGAAGTACAGACGCAGAACAGGCGCAACCGTGCAAGCGATGTAATCGAGAAAGACACGCATCTTGAGAGCTTGCAGAACTTGCTCGTCGGGATACAGAATGAAAACGATGTGCTGTTTGATGTCACGCTTATTATTACGGCGTATGATGAGAAAGGTAAAAATACGGTCAAGAAACAAGTCCGCCGCAGGCTGCGTGAAATGGGATTCGGGTTCAATGAAATGCTCGGCCGACAAATGGATACTTACCTTACGAGTCAGATTTGCATGACGGACAAAATTCATCTTTCCCGCGGAATACATACAAGCAGCCTTGCTGCGGTGTTTCCGTTCGTGAGCAACGCGATCGTGGACGAGGAAGGTCTTTTGATAGGTGAAAACAAATTACCTGTGTTTGTAGACTTTATGCGCAGAGATACGGAACACCTATCATCGAATATGATCGTTCTTGGCAGGCCGGGAAGCGGGAAAAGCTATGCGTGCAAGAGTATCATAGCACAGCTTGCAAGTTGCAATACAAGAGTGTTTATCCTCGATCCCGAAAGCGAGTACGGAAAACTTGCCAAAAGTATGGGCGGGAAAGTATTGGATGTATCAAGCGGAAAATTCGGTAAAATCAATCCGTTTCAGATTATACGAACGGAGAATGACGAAAATAAGGACGGCACGAGTAATGATTACTTTTCGCATTTACAATTTTTGGAAGAGTTTTATCGCGTAGTTCTGCCGGGAATCAACTCTGATTCTTTGGAACTTCTGAACAGACTTACACAGGAGCTGTTCAGTCGGGCTGGCATAACGCCTTATTCGGATCTGAACGGTATATCGGAAGAAGAATACCCGACCTTTGACGACCTCGGAAAGCTCATAGACGATAAGATAGAACGCGAGACAGACGAATACAATCGCGGCTGTCTGAAAGTGCTGACGAACTACATTGCTAAATTCCGTACCGGGGGCCGATACAGCAATTTGTGGAACGGGCCGACGAGTTTTGCCCCGCGGGAAAATTTTATTGTATTTGATTTCCAAAAACTCTTGGCAAACAAAAACGGTGTTGTTGCAAACGGGCAGATGTTGCTCATTGTGAAATGGCTGGAGAACGAAGTCGTCAAAAACAAGGATTACAATACGAAAAACGGTGTATCGCGGAAACTTGTCGTCGCCGTTGACGAAGCCCATTTGTTTATCGACGAAAAGTACCCCGTTGCGCTCGATTTTATGGCGAGCCTCGCAAAGCGAATACGAAAATATGAGGGGATGCTCATCACAATTACGCAGAGCGTAAAAGATGTTGCAGGGACGCCGGAGATAGCAAGAAAAAGTCAGGCACTCATCGATGTATGTCAGTATTCCCTGATATTCAGTTTATCCCCGAACGATATGAGCGATTTGTGCGAACTTTACTCACACGCAGGGCAAATCAACGAGTCGGAGCAAGACTATATTATGCACAACAAGCGCGGTACGGCATTCTTTATTTCGTCACCGCAGAACAGAAGCAATATCGACATCGTAACAAGCGATTTCGCGGAAAATTTATTTTAATAAGAAAGGAGAGTAAAACATGGAAAAGAACAAGGTGGAGAACTACACGGAAGAACAGCGTGCGGAAATCAACGAAATTACCGAGCGGCAGTACAGAAAAATGCTTGCCGAGGGCAAATATAAAGACTTGCTCATCAAGTTCGGTCAGAACGGAAATTATTCGGTCAGTAACATGCTGTATCTGCTTTCACAGAATCCCGATATTACGGTCGTTAAAGGCATGAACGAGTGGGAGCGTGCCGGCAGACATATCAAGGAGGGCGCGAAAAGCATGGAAATCATGGCGCCCACCAAAGTCAAGTACAATGTCAAGGTTACAAATCCGGACGGCAGCCCCAAATTCGACGAGGACGGCGAACAGATTGTCAGGGAGAAAGAACGCACAGAGGGCTTTCATCCCAACTATGTGTTTGATATTTCGGATACGAAGGGCGCAGAGTATGTTCCGTATAAAATCGACAAGGTATCCGATGCGGAAAAGCGTGTTATTCTTGACGGCGTATTCAATGCGCTGTCCGGCAGAAGGTACAAGTATAAGTTCACCAACGAGTCGAAGTTCGCGGAGGGCGAAACATATCAAATTGATAAAGAGGAAAGAACGGTCAGATTGCGCAAGGGCATGAATAACACCACGACGGTGCTTACGGCAATCGAAGCGGCAAGCAGGGCGCTTTCGGATAATTTCAAGGGCAAAGAGTTCGAGGGAATGACCGGTGAAAACGCGGAAAAGGTTGAAAGCGCAAGTCGTTCTTGCATCCTTGCCGCCCATTTCGGGTTGGATACCAGCGGCTATAACTTTGACTTTATGAAAAATATGACCGAGGAACAGGCGGGAATGTTCCGCGAGAATCTCAGTTGCATTTGTTCGGGAACAAAACTTGTTATGGACAAGATTGCACGTTCTTTTTACCGTGACCAACAGGCGCGCGCAGATGCCGCGCCTGCGGTTGCGGACGATAATTTTGGTTGGGATCCTTTTCGTCCCGCAAGCGAACATGGCTCCGAAATGGAGTGCGCTTAAGAATATTCCGAATGAAATGAGGGTTTTGCCGCAGTGGGTGTGCTATAAGGCTGTTCCGAGAGAAGGTCATTGGGGAAAAATTATTCAATCACCCGTTACGCGAGAGGCGGCAAAGAGTAATTGTCCGTCCGATTGGACTGACTTTGAAACGGCTTTGGCATATGCGCAGAGTCATAATATGGACGGTGTAACATTTGTTCTGACGGGCGGCATCGTATTTATAGATTTGGACGAAATTGACGAAAAGCCGCAAGAAGTACGAAAACAACTTTCCGAATTGTGTGAAGGTTTGGACGGGACATATTGTGAATCGTCGGTGAGCGGGAGAGGGATACATTTCTTTTGTAAAGGAACGCTACCTGGAAACGCGAGAAAAAAGAATGAACGGCTTGGTTTGGAAATGTATGAAACCGGTCGATTTGCGTGTATGTCCGGGAACGTTATTGGAGAAGCGACCGGGCTGAAGAATTTGTCGGACAGAATCGGCGAGATAAACAGGCAGTATATCGGAGAACCGTATCGGGAGATCAGCATTGAACGTCGCCCTGCAACGGCATCGGATATGGAAATAATAGACGCAATCCGAAATAGCAAGCAGGGCGCAAAGTTTGAAAGACTTTATGGTGGGGATTGGAGCGGCTACGAATCGCATAGCTCGGCAGATTTTGCGCTTTTGAAAATGCTTACGTTCTGGACGCAGGACGAAACACAGCTCGACAGTATATTCCGTTCAAGCGGACTTTACCGTCCGAAATGGGATAAGTGTAACGGATATTACGGGAAATACCAGATCGGCAATGCCTTGCGACTTACGACAGCAACAAGGAAAAACAGTATGGAGATGTAAAAATGGAGAAAATCAAAGTCATTGCAAAAGAGGTGGGGAAACCGGCACGGCCTTATGAAATTGAAAATTCCTATAAAGCAATAAAAAATTTTGTCGGCGGGAACATTGAAACACACGACTACCCGTCTTTTGACGAAGTGACAATTTATTGTAATCGCGACTTGCAGCAAACAGACGTAACGATTGTGTTGGAAGAACATCAAGCATGTCTGTGCGGTAATTGCCTGATTGTCAAACAGGATATGGAATCTGACGGCGAGAGCGTTTCCTTTTCTGATGAGGAAATGAGAATAATGCTGGACGATGTATCGAAACGAGAGATATGCCGAAAAGGATTAACGCGGGAAGATGTGATGCAGTGTTTCGGGAATTTTACGGAAATTGAAATGTAAAAGGAGAAGGGATAATGGAAGATTCGATGACAGTATCCGCAGACGGATACAATCTGCAAGTGTTCCGCGATGAATATGCCGAAAATCCGCGCGAGTGGGATAGTCTCGGCAAAATGGTCTGCTGGCATAGGCGCTATAACCTCGGTGACAAACATGATTATGAATCGCCGCAGGATTTTTACGAAAGCGATGAATACAAAAATGCGCTTGTGGTTTTGCCGGTCTATCTATATGACCATTCCGGCATCACAATCTCTAATTCCGACTTCGGCGACCGTTGGGACAGCGGGCAGATTGGCTATATCTTTGTAACAAAGGATAAAGCGCAGGAAGAATACGGACTTCTAAACGAAACAACGACAGAACTGATTCGCGAGCGCCTTATGAGCGAAACAAAAATGTACGATCAGTATTTGCAGGGGGATTGTTATGCGTTTCGTATTACTGACGAAAATGGCGAGGAAATCGACGGATGCGGCGGTTTTTTCGGGGATGACATAAGCGAAGTCTTGCGAGATATGCGCGACAACGTCAGTATTGAATTTGACGGATTATTCAAAAAAATGGAACACCATTCGTCTGCATATGCGGCAATGATGTGAGGGGGAGAAGTGAAGGAACAGGATGTAGAGGAAGTACGCAAAAAGTTTTTTGCGCAGGTGCAAGAGGAATATGAGAATTTTCGATTCGGGCAGATCAGCGGCGGAATTGAGCGAGCTTATAAAAATTCGCTGAAGATTACATTTTACAAGGAAGTTTACCGCTACCTTATGGACGACGTGCTGCATGATGAGGAATATATCGAATTTTTGGGGGAACCTATTATTCAAAAACTATGGGATGTATTTGTTGTCAGCGAGTTGCCGAGGCAGACACGAGATTACCTTCGTCAGCTTGTAAAATTGTATCGTGAAAATAACGCAAGGGAGAAAATGGTTGCATGAGTTCACAGGCTGTAGGGTGCATGACCGTTGTACTCCCGGAAAGTAAGATACCGGAATTTGAAGCGTATTTTGATGAAGAAAATGAATTTGCTTTTAAGAATACGGAAATCTGGCTAAGGGAAGTGGTCGATGCGATAATTGTCGGGTTTCAGAGGCGCATATATGATATTTCATGCGGTTTAAGTCTGGAATCGTGCTTGATTGAACCGGGAGATAACGACATTAGGGACGTTTGCTATAATCTCAAACTGTTACACCTTGATATTGATGCGTTGAACGCTGAAGAACATTTTTCCGAAAATATCGTATTTGAAAACGGTACATGCCGTTATGACGTGAAAGATTTATACGGCGAAGATTGCTCTTATGAAGTTAAAGGAAAGAACGAGGCGGAAATGTAGGGCGTATGTCGGATTTTGCGGTGTTTGAATGTACGGCTGTTTTGCCCAAAGAGAATGGAGATGTAAATGAAAGAGGAAAAGCATGTGCAGGTCGGCAGCAAAGAAAGAATCGGTGACGTGTGGTTTTTTTCTGCCAACACCTATAGCAATGGCGGCGGTTATGGTCTGATTTATAAGAACGGAGAGGCTCATTACGAACCGCAAAAATATCCGAAAGATGAAATAGTCTATATCCCTGAATACGGATTTCCCGAAAGAGAGTATGATCAGGTGCATGAGGGTGATTTGATTTCAAAATATACGCGGCAGGATTTGATAGACATTACTTGCAGCGAAACTCTTGCTTCGGAACTGTTTGATGAACTTACATGGCAGCACCCTGAGTCTTTGTGGAATGAATGGTGCAGCGATTCTGATAAAAACGGCTATTGGATTGAGGCGCAGTGGGCATACGAAAAGGTATATCTGCCAGAGTTTGCAACTGATGTTGACAGGCACGGGCAAGAGCCGGTATGTAGTGAGGAATTTCGGGATAATGAATGGGGAGATAAAGAGTGCAGGAGTTACTTTTTAAGGCGTTTAGTTGATATGGCGCTTGTTAGCAAAGAAGATATGGACAAGATAATGAAAAATATGGAGGCGGAAATTGTATGAGCGGGAAATCGTATAAGAGAGTTGTAAGTGAAAATGTAGAAAAAGAGTATAAATCCTTCTTTGAAGATGAAATGAAAAAGTCGAAGGAAGAGATATTCTACGACAACTACAGGATTCATTTCTATGTGGAATTGAGAGACTTTCTCATGTCAGACAATGACCTTGATGACGAGTATTATGAAAAGCTGGCAAGCGAAAAGGACAGTTTATTGGCTTTGTTGTATGACGACTTTTTGGACAGAGAATATTCCAGCATCAACAATTGGGAGGATACGACAGACTTTTTGGAGTCGTATTGCGAACGATATTACGAAAACAGCGATGTTGCGGGAGGGACAGAACTTGAATAAGACGATTTATTCGACGGATGCGGACGCGCTTGAAAAGTTGGAAGCGCGACTTGAAGAACAAGAAAAGAAATATGCGGAGATGAAAAAGCTCAACAAGTATTTCCGCGAGAACTGTACGGTCAAAGGGTATCCGGGAATCGATGATGAAAAAGCGGCAAAAATTGATGAACGCATTTCCAATGCCTATTCGTGGTGCAAAGCTCCATATCCGCAATATGAGATGCAGAGCATGTCACAAAAAATTCGCGCCACAAAAGAACGCATCAAGTCGCTTGAAACGGAGCAGACGCGCGAGGAAACGGAATATGACACGGATGGTCTTGGTTTTGATGTCGTTGAGAATAAAGAGATTGCCCGGTTGCAGATTATCTATCCGGGCGGCGGTCGCGTTGATAATGAAACATATAAGCGTTTGCGCGAAAACGGCTTTGTATTTTCCCGTACAAATGGTGCTTTTCAAAGGCAACTCAACGAAAATTCACGCTATGCAGTAAGGAGATTTATTCAAAGTCAACGCAATGTTGTGGAACAAATAACCACGCGAAAGGAAACGGAGGCGGAGATGTGATGGAACTGAAAGAATTTACAGTCGATGATTGCCTCCGCACCATGTACGAAACTCCGTCAGACGGGGCAAAGTCGAATGAAGGAAAGGTGTGCATCATTCCGCTTGAAAATCTTGCGGAAGAATATCGTAGGCCTGAGTATCAGTTGTTTCGTGTAAGTGGCGGTTTCGGGTGTATTCCGGGCGGGATAGGGCGCGCGTGTTACGGCAGATTTTGTATTGACGGAGAGCGGACAATGTGGCCAAAAGGAGATTTCCTCGGTGTTGCAAATGAAAGGGTGGAAAGAATCGCGGAAGAAATGGAAGCCGCGTGGAAAGACAGGACGGTTGAAAAGAACATGGAGATGTGAACGTGCTTACAAGAAAAGAGATAGAACAAAAAGGATTGCAAGAGGGCCAAGACTATATATATCTCGGAGATGTTCGTTACCGCGAGGGTGACAAATTTGAGCGAAACGGTAAGGAAGTCGGTGTTCGGAAAATTATTGATGATTACCACTTCATTGCGTCAAACGGAGAAAGCTGGCATACGGGTATGTTTTATGAGCAAGGCTGCTCCCACGGTCGCAATATGGTTCCGCTTGAATTTAACCCGCGTATGTTTGATAAGGCAGAGGAAAGGCTTAAAAACCACCAAATTTATCACACGGAAGTTTATGCAATGAAAGATGGGCGCATTGAACACAAGGGAACTTTGATTGCGCGATACGATAGCCGTCATAACGATTTTCGTGCTGATTTGGGCGAGGAAATCTCACGGAGTTTTCTGTCGTTGGAGGCATCACTCGCTCTGATTTGCCCGGATTATGCGGAAGAATTGCGTTGCATTGTGCAGGAATGGGGTGTGACCGGTGAGGACAAGCAGGGCATATTGCTTGACGACGGGAACACGCATATCGTTTACGACGGTGCGGAGTACATCCCGGTTGCCTGCGGAAAGACATCGGTGGATTTGCATTCGATTGCTGTTTTGAAGAAGCTGTGTTCTCCTGCGCAGCAGTTTGTTTCTGTTCAGGATTTTGTAAGGCGAGAAAATGGCGAGTATTGCGGGGATATTATAGAGGAAACGACAGATTTTCTCGATGCGGCGGAACTGTTTGAGGGGCTGACAGGCAGGAGAATCGAAGAAGCAACCCCGGCAAATTGTGTGATACAGAGCAAAGGTGAGGCGGAGATGTAAATAATATAAATAATCAGCGCCCCGCAAAAAGCGAGGCGCTGTGGATACGCTAAATAAAACGAAAGGGGATAATTTTTAGATTTTGTCCCAAAGGCAAAAGATCTTCGGCGTTGCAGATAATACCGCCTTCGGATACTTCGAGGGAGGGAAAGAAGGTGGAGAGCGTTCCGAAATGCTTTGCGTCTTTTACGTTGGGAGAAGAAGTCTTTTTGATTTCTATCGGATACAATTTCCCGTCGCGGTAAAACAACAAGTCAACTTCCTGCCCGTCGGTATTGCGGAAGAAATACAAATCGGGTTCCTTGCCGGCGTTATAGTATGATTTCAGTATTTCACTCACAATAAATGTTTCATAAATACTGCCTGCCATTGCGCCGTTTGCAAGCGTCTCCGGTGTCAGCCAGCGGCAGAGATAGCAAACAAGGCCAGTGTCCGTAAAATATACTTTTGGTGTCTTGATGATGCGTTTATTGATGTTCAGGGAGAACGGCTGCAAAAGATAGATAATGTTGGACGCTTGCAGAATAGAGAGCCAGCGCTTTACCGTTTTGCTGTCAACGCCGATATCCCGTGCGAGAGAGGCGGCGTTCAACAATTCTCCCGTTCTGCTTGCAAGGGCGGTCATAAACTGTGTAAATGCGAGAGTATCGCCTACGGAGCCGAGCTGTTTGACGTCGCGTTCAATATAGGTATCTACATAGGCTGCATAGTATTGTTCCCAATCCATGTTTTCGTTCGAGTATAGTTCCGGCATGCTGCCGCGATGGATCCTTTCCCATAGATTTTGAATGGACGGAGTTGTTTTCGGACGGCGTTCAAGGAGATAATCAGTTGTGGGCAGAAAAGGTCGGTCGAACGGATCTTCATAGATTTCCCTGTCAGAAAGTCCGAGCATATCGATAATGCCGATTCGCCCTGCAAGGCTTTCGCTTACACCTTTCATGAGTGCATATTTTTGTGAACCCGTAAGAATATACATTCCGGCCCTGCGGTCAGAGTCAATCATGTATTTCAGCACCGAAAAACATTCGGGTGCGCGCTGCACCTCGTCAAGGATGAGCGGAGAGCCGTGCAGTTTGAAAAACTCAACGGGATCTTGTCTTAAACTCAATAGCTGCAGAGGGTTATCCAGCGTGACGTTCGGAATGTTTTTGAATCTGTTGAGAAGAAGCGTACTTTTCCCGACCTGCCGCGGGCCTGTAATCAGCACGGCGGGGAAAGCCGCAAAAGATTTTTCGATTGTCTTTTCTATGTGCCTTGCAATGTACATAATTCACCTCAAATTTCCGTTAATTTGGAATATGACTCCATTATAACGGATAAATATGTGTTTGTCAAGAGAAATATGGATTTGACTGCTGAACGATTGTTGCAAATAATGTCGAAGGAGAAAAAGATGAAAAGAAATAAAATGGGTAATTTGCTTTCCATTGCGGGTGATGATGCGGAAGATATAAAGCGGTTTATCGATTCTTTTTTATCGCAGGATTTGGAAAGCGATGATCCGGAAGAGAAATGCGTAGATTTTTGCAAGATAATTGCCGTAGCTGATCCTGAAGATGAGGAGGAATGTTTGCGAGAGTGGGGAGTGAAACAAAATGCCTCGAATACTTCTGTTATCTACGAAGGCGAAGGACAACCGCCTGCAATCGCGCATTTGATATTTTTTGATACGGAGGAGGTCGTTCCCGCTATTGTAAGAGCTTTGGCGAATAAACGTCCCGACCTGTATTTTCGTTATGAGTTTTGTGACGAGGATGCGCAGTATGCGGGAGAGCTTATTATTGAGGGCGGATATGAACATGGCGAACTGTATGAACCGCGCGGTGAAGATACGATTGTTTTGTTTCATGAGATTTGGGGGCGATACGATGCTTTTGTAAAGGATGAGAAAACCGGCAGGTATATTCCGGCCGATGAAACGGAAAGACAACTTGAAATGGGATGAGAGATTTGAAAAATGAGGGGAGAAGAAGCAAGGGAAAGAATACGGCGAATTTTTGAAAACGGGCCTCGGCTTGCGGGATTTTATTCTTTTGCAATCAATAATCCGCATTTGTCGTTCTGGAATGCCGTACAGATATATTCGGCAAATCCGAATGTGACAGTCTGTAAATCGTTTGATGACTGGCACGAACAAGATAATCGCAGAATCAAACGCGGCGAACATGGCATTGTCTATTACGATGAAGATAATCCGTGGCGCAAACGCCACGTATTCGACATATCACAGACATATGGGAAAGAAAGATACCGCGGCGTACAACATAGGATGCGGGAGAAAATGCTCGCGGACTGTATCAACGGTCAGAATATCTTTGCCGGTATATCGCAAGAAGAAGAAAGTCCGGTCAAGACGGCTGTCAGAAGATATTGTCAGGAGCATTATTTGAATAGTGAGGGCACCGAAGAATATGATGAACAATATCTTTCTTGCCTTACAGAGGGTGTAACGCGGTGTATTTGTGTTTTTACCGGAAATGCTTATGAAGATGTCAGAGCATTGCCGTTTGATGAGGATACAAATTTTCGGCTTTGCGTGGAAGTGTTCGATCTTGTCGAAGGCTTACAGGATGCGGTAATTGAAAGTGAGCAACGCCGTGAAGAAGCAAAAAAAGAACGTGAGCGAAAGAAGGTAGCTCGTCAGACATTTAAGGAAGAAGGAGATTTACTCAATGAATGGCCGCAGTATTCGCAACTCTCATTATGGGACATTGCGGAAGGAGTTTCTGAAAACAGAATTCCCGATGCAATATCAGATTCTGTTGATGACGGGCGGATTGTCCGCGCATTTGCAGAAAACAGAGAAAGCAGCACAGGCGCTCAAACGCCGATTGACAGCGGAGGTGCTTTCGGACAACTTGTCCTCGAATTACCTGAAGAATTTGCAGGACAATCGGATGGCGGAAATGGAAATCGAGAGGACTATATTGGAGGAAATCGTGTACCAGCCGCTCGAAACTACCGACTGACAGAGGAAAACTTCCACTATGCAACGGGAGCAAAGACACGCTATCGTCAAAATATCGACGCCATAAAAGTAATGCTGCGTTTGCGCAGCGAAGGTAAACAGGCGAACGACGAAGAAAAGGCAATTCTTTCCAAATACGTCGGGTGGGGCGGTCTTGCTTATGCGTTCGATCCGGAAAAACCCGAATGGGCAAAAGAATATGCGGAATTGAACGAACTTCTCGATCCCGAAGAATACCGCCTTGCAAAAGAGTCTGTTTTGTCAGCGCATTATACTCCGAAAACAATCATAGACGGAATTTACAGCGGATTAAGTCGAATGGGTTTTATAAAGGGCAAAATTCTTGAGCCTGCGATGGGTATAGGGAATTTTATCGGTTTATTGCCCGAAACATTCGATCCGAAAGAAACCTACGGCGTAGAGATAGACTCTTTGACAGGCAGCATTGCAAAACTTCTGTATCCGCAGACAAAAGTAAAGATTCAGGGATTTGAAGAAACAAACTTTGCAAACAATTCGTTTGATGCGGTAATAACCAACGTGCCGTTTGGTTCGTTCAAAGTATATGATAAGGAATACGACCGCCTCGGCTTTTACATTCATAACTACTTTCTTGCAAAATCTTTGGATAAGATTCGTCCGGGCGGCATCATTGCGGCAATCACGACCAAAGGCACAATGGACAGGGCAGATACCTCCGTAAGACAGTACATAGCAAACAGAGCAAAACTTCTCGGCGCAATACGCTTGCCAAACACCGCCTTCAAGACAAGCGCGGGAACGGAAGTAACGGCAGATATTCTCTTTTTTCAAAAGAGAGACAGGATTGTAGAAAAGGCAAAAGAAAGTTGGATAAATGTCGGCACGGATGAAAACGGGGTGCCGGTCAATCAATATTTTATTGAACACCCGGAAATGTTGCTCGGTACAATGGTGCAGCACAAGTCAATGTACGGCCGCGACGATGAGACTGAATTGCTGCCGGACGAACGCGAACTCGGACAGGCTATTGCTGAGGCCGTTACAAATCTGCCGGAGAACATTTACGACGCGAGTAAAGCGGTTCCCGTAGGAAAGACGGTGGCAGAGGCGGAAATAGAAATCGACGAGGAACATAAGGACTTAAAAAATTTCTGCTATGTCTTTATCGGTGATACGTTGTACCAGCGAGAGGGAGACCGTTTGCGTGCGCGCGACATAGCGAAAACAAATGTAGAGCGCATGCGCGCCCTGATCGGCCTGCGTGAACAGGTGCGCACCGTTTTGAATGTGCAGCTCGATAATTGTTCTGATGAAGTTTTGCGGCGGGAACAGTCTGTTTTGAACAGTAGATACGATTCTTTCGTTCGCAAATACGGTATCGTCAATTCGAGGACAAACAGAGGATTGTTCCGTGAAGATGCAGATTTTGCTTTGCTTATCTCCATTGAGGATGTGGATGAGAAATCGGGTACGGCAAAGAAAACGGATGTGTTTTCTAAACGCACGATTAAGCCATATGAAAAAGTTACTCATTGCGACAGCGCTTTGCAGGCCCTGTACGTTTGCAAAAGTGAAAAAGGACAAATTGATCTGAAATATATAGAACAACTGACGGGCAAAAGATATGATGTAATCGTTTCCGAACTTGAGGGGAAAATCTACCGGAACCCTGAAAAAAGTTTGTTGGACGATGGTGATCCCTATCTTGGATGGGAAGATGCTTCTGTATATTTATCGGGGAATGTCCGAAAAAAATTAGAGGCTGCGGAACAGGCGGCGGAAACAGACGAACGGTATCGAAAAAATGTCGAGGTTTTACGCGAAGTGCAGCCGACTCCTCTCACGGCAAATCAAATCAGTGCGCGTATCGGGGCAAACTGGATTGACGAAAAATATTATAAACAATTCATCTGTGAGTTGCTTGAGATCAACAGTTATCAGGCGGACAGCGTAACTGTCGGATATAGTGCCATTACGGGTGAATGGAGTGTCGGTCGCGATACATATTTGCGGTACAATTTGAACGCCAACTCAGTGTTCGGCACAAAACGCATGGATGCATTCGTATTGTTTGAGAGGTGTCTGAATTCACAGACGCCAACTATTACGGATGAAGTAGAGGATGCGGACGGAAAGAAAAAGCGTGTCGTGAATAAGCAGGAAACGATAGCCGTCCGTGAACGGCAAAAGAAGTTGCAGACCGCTTTCAAAAAATGGATATTTGATGAACCGCATCGTCGTGAGTATCTTGTCAGTAAATACAATCAAATATATAACACGATGGTCGTTCCGACGTTTGACGGCAGTTATCTGCAGTTTCCGGGAATGAATCCGGAGATAACGCTCAAAGGCTATCAGAAAGATGCGGTCGCTCGAATTTTGCAGGGTGGGAATACGCTCCTGCACCACGTTGTCGGGGCAGGCAAAACGTTTGAGATGGCAGCTGCTTGCATGAAAATGCGTGAAATAGGTATTGCGCAAAAGCCCATAATTGTCGTACCGAATCATCTTGTTGTGCAGTGGGCAAATGAGTTCAGAACCTTGTACCCGACGGCAAACCTCTTAATGGCGACAAAAAAGGATTTTGAAAAAACGAGCCGAAAGCGCTTTGTCGCAAAGGTTGCTACGGGAGATTGGGATGCCGTTATTATTGCGATGTCAAGTTTTGAGAAAGTACCTATTTCAAATGAGAGGCAGAAAGAACGATTGTCAAGCGAAATCGAAGCCATTGAAACAGCTATTGTGGAGGCCAAAAGAGACCGTGGGGAACGTATTCGGGTAAAAGACTTGGAACGCACATTGAAGAATAAGCGAGCACAGCTTGAGAAACTTCTGAATGCAAACAAGAAAGATGATTTGTTGCAGTTCGAGCAGTTAGGCGTAGATGCTCTTTTTGTCGATGAGGCGCACAAGTACAAAAATAAGTTCATATTTACGAAGATGAACAATGTGGCAGGCATCAGCAGGGCAATGTCACAACGCGCAACAGATATGGACTTGAAATGCGAGTATATCGGAGAGCTTCGCGGGGGAGATCGCGGCGTTACGTTTGCAACGGGAACACCTATCAGCAATTCGCTTGTTGAAATGTACACGATGCAGTCATATCTGCAGCGCAGAGAACTGAAAAATCTGAATTTGCAGTTTTTTGATGCTTGGGCATCTATGTTTACGGAAACAGTTACGGGCCTTGAGCTTGCGCCGAGCGGACAGGGGTACAGAACACGGACGCGAGTGGCGAAGTTTACGAATTTACCGGAACTTCTTAAATTGTATCGCAGTTTTGCTGATGTTAAAACGGCAGATATGCTGAACCTTCCCGTACCGAACGCAAAAAAGCCATTGATAAAGTGCGAACCGTCCGAAGATATACTTTGCTTAAACGATGAAATCGTAGAGCGTTCAGAGCGCATTGCTGCGGGTTCTGTCAATCCTCGTATCGACAATATGCTCTGTGTTACGCATGACGGTAAGATGATTGCTCTCGATCCGCGGTGCTATGATATGTCTATTCCGGATAATCCCGCAAATAAGGTAAATCAATGCGTTGGGAATGTCTATAGGATATGGTCGGAGAGCAAGGACGAAAGAAGTACGCAAATTATCTTCTGTGATATGTCCGTGCCAAAAAAAGAATATGAGGATTACGATCCGCTGAAAGACTTTGACGTGTACAATGATATCAAGCGGAAACTTGTAACGCTTGGTGTTCCTGTGGAAGAAGTTGCGTATATTCACAGTGCAAAGACCGACCAGCAGAAACAGGATATGTTTGATAGGGTGCGCCGTGGTGAAATTCGCGTATTGATAGGTTCGACGGAAAAGTGTGGGGCCGGTACAAACATACAAAACAAACTGATAGCGTTGCACCATCTCGATACGCCTTTCCGTCCGAGTGATTTGGAACAGCGCGAAGGGCGTATCGTCCGACAGGGCAATGAAAACGAAACGGTTTGGCTTTATACTTATGTAACGGAAAAGACGTTTGACTCATATTCCTATCAGATACTTGAAACGAAACAGCGGTTTATTTCGCAGATAAATCATGGCGATTATACTGTACGCGAGGCAGAGGATATAGACGACACTACGTTAAACTATGCGCAGGTCAAGGCTATTACTTCCGGTAATCCGAAAATCATGCGGAAAATGGAAATCGAACAAAGGCTTGGTCAGTTGAGTTCGCTGGAGAATGATTACAGGAATAATCGCTACCGGTATCAGGAAATTATCCTGCATACACCGAAGCGGCTTGAAGATTTTATTCGGCGGAAAGAAAATCTGAAACAGGATATAAAATTGCGTGACGCACATAAAGACGACCTAATTCAAATCGGAAAGCAAAAGTTTGCCGAGCGTAAAGATGCAGGTGAATTGTTAGTCCGTGTTTTGAAGTCACAGCAATATGTCGGGAAAACAATCGGTATGTTCCGCGGATTCAGATTGGTGGCAATGGAAAACGGCCTTTATATGTCAAATGTAAAACTTGTCGGAGCAAACGAATATAAAGTTGGCATCGGTGACAGTGGGATAGGTGCAATCACTCGGTTGGAGAACGAAACGGACGGCTTTGAAAAGTCAATCAGTTCTACAGAAAAAGAAAGAGCGGATGAAGAGGCAAAACTTGAACAGGCAAAAATAGAGGTGGAAAAGCCGTTTGAGTATGCAGAAGAAGTTGAAAGCCTGCAAGCAGAACTCTCGGCGATTGATGCCGAACTGGATTTGAACAAAGAAGAAGCTCCGATTGTGTTGGATAATGAGGCAGAGCCGGAAAAGGCAGAAATAGAGGTGTTGGACGAAACAGAGGAGGAAGTAGAAATTGTTTAACGAGACAGGATAAAACTAACGGTTGCCTTTCGGCAACCGCAGAAGAGTAGATGAGAAAATGATAGAAGTTAATTTTTCAAATAGTCATTTAATCTTTCAGACAGCCGATCGGAATGACAAACACACCGTCCGGACGCTTATATCCGTATTCTGTTCCTGTAATAACGATTTTCAGGTCGGGAAGGCGTAACGGGCACTGTTTTTCTTTTTGATTGTATTGGTTGATGAGCCGTTCAATTTCAAGTAAATGTTTCGCGCCGTCTTCGATCTGTTTTGCACCGAGTTTGAATTCGATAAGAGCATATCTGCCGTCGTTCAGGCGGAGAACCCCGTCTGCCTCCAAGCCATAACGGTCGCGGTAATAGCACATATCGCCATCGAAAGCAGACGAGTAGATTTTTAGATCGCGGATGCACAGAGATTCAAACAGAAAACCCAGCGTTTTGAAATCGGTATTAAAGTATTGCGGAGACAAACCTAAAGCCGCGACAGCGATGGAGGGATCGATTAGATTGCGCTTTTTAGAAGAGCGAATTGCCGTCTTGGAGCGAATAGCGGGACACCAAGCGTCGATATCTTCTATGATATAGAGTTTTTCCAACGCTTGAATATAGTCGTGAAAAGTAGTTTGGCCTATATCAAAATTGCTCTTTACATCGCCCAAAATCGTATTAGTTTCCGCAAGCGTACAGAGATTGCGACTATAAGAACGTAAAATTTCCTGTGCCCAGCGCGGATTGCGTTTTGTATTATCTATGTTGCTGATGTCAGTAGAGTAGGTTTGTCTGTATAGGTCTTTGGCAACTTCCAATTTTGCGCGGTCGGTTTTGTTAGACAGACTGTGCGGCCAACCGCCGCGGCAAATGGCAAAAATGAGACCATCGATAGACAGTTTAGAAATGCAACCGTCAAAATGTTCTGGATGGTCGAAAAGTTCCGAAAGCGATATAGTCCCGTTGGATTCTTCGCTTTCATAGAGACTCATGGGATACATTTTTAGTTTGCTGATACGAAGCGTTCCCGTGTGAGGGGTATCTACCTCCTTTGAGGAAGAGCCCGTGAGGATATACAGCCCGTTTTCTCCGAGGTCATCTACAGATTTTCGGATGGCACCCCACAGCTTCGGCGCGTCCTGCCATTCATCAAAAAGGCGCGGCTTATCCCCGATAAGAAGTTTGGACGGCGCAGTTTCGGCAACGGCGAGCAGATTTTCTCGCTGTTCCTCATCTTGAAATTCAACAAAGCTTTTAGCTTTTTGTTTTGCAGACGTAGTTTTCCCACAGCCCTTGGGTCCAACGATCAGAGTTGCACCGAATGCTTCCATTTTTAAGTCAAGTTCATCATCGATAATTCGCTTCTTATATTCCATACCGTACCTCTATTAATATTATAGCAGCAAAAGTTAGGAATGTAAAGTGAAACGAAGAGATTTGCGATGCTTTAGCGAAGTAATTTGTGGTATTTCGCCGAAGAGATTTGCGGTAATTTGTCGAAAGTATTTGTGCTAATTTCTTTAAGTAACCTATGGCAGGGTAATACCGATTTCAGAGAAACAATGTAGGGATATTGAAAATATAAAATGTATGTTTTTGAAGGTGCCTTTGAGACAAAAATATAAATTATAGGAGAGGAATAAATGAGGAAAATAAAGATAGACCATCAGTATATGGCATATTTACTTTTAGAGATACTGTACAATGAAGGAAAAGTCAACAAGGAAACTTATGATGCGGTCATGGCGGAAAAAGAACGGTATTTGCGTATGGTTAAAGCCGGCGAGAATAATCCGTCAAAATATAGAATTTCGGAACCTTCTGAGATTTTGGCTGAGCTTGATCTAAATATCGGTGCAATATCGGATTCATTAGATGAAGCAGAAGATTTAGATGATGTAGTGGAGAAACGGAGAACAAGCCATGAAATAGAAGCGGCATAAAAACTGTTAGGTTCAATATTGCTATATATTATTGACAAGTACGCAAAGATGAGGTATAATATCAGTACAATTTGAATAACAGTTCAATGATCGGCTAACTACAAAATCCGCTTGCTGTTAAATTCATGAGCATCATGGAGGCAGAATATGCAAGAACGTGCGATTTTGCTGTTGCGATCGGAGACGGGTAAACACGAGGACTTCGCGCAACAGCGTGAGGTCTTTTTTAATATGTATGGCAACAGGAATATTCAGATTGTTATGACAATAAATTCCGTTGGTAAGAAATTGTATGAACCAGAGGACACGATAGGTTTGGGAACAATTCGACGCCACGCTGTATGGAAAGACTACGAAGTACTGTTTGTTCCTTCAATCAATGCGTTTGGGAAAACTCCCGTTGAAATCACGGCAGAAATTGTGTTTTTGGAATCGAACGGGGTAAGGGTGTATTCGATAAGTGAGGGGATAATTTCTTCAAAGGATTTGCCGTTGCTGTTTAGAAAACAATTCAGAATTGTTAAATAGAATAAATCATAATCCGTTGGCTAACATGGAGGGTTAGATATGCGAAATGCAATCAGTCCCTCCTTTTTATTTTTGAAGGAGGTTTTCGATGGAACAGAACAATATGAAATGCACAGGAAACATTGGTGCAAAACAGTGCGGCAGACTTATGCGGTATAGCATGCAGTTGATTATGTTGCAAAAATTATTGCGTTACAAGTTGTTGAGCGAAAGAGAGTATATCGCTGTTAAAGAAAGGCTGGTGAAAGATTACGGGATTGTTTCCGATTTTACAGCTTAGAAAACTTGACCGTATAAAAATATAATGGCTGCACAGCAAAGGAGTAAGAACATGGAAATTTCTGGTACTAACAAACTAATATTGCCCAAAGATATTATTTTGGCAGACAGAGAAAGGGAAAGGATAATTGTTTATTATGGCCGAGTTTCAACGGAACATGAAGCGCAGTTGTCCGCTCTTGAAAATCAGTTGCAATGGTATGACGATCAATCGAAGTATCATCCGAATTGGAAAGTTTTGCGAAAGTATATTGACGAGGGAATAACCGGTACACAAGCCAAAAAGCGCCCGGCGTTTTTGAAAATGTTGGAAGATGCAAAAAACGGGCAATTTGACCTTATTGTTACAAGAGAGGTTTGCCGCTTTGCAAGAAACACAGTCGATACGCTTGTTACAACGCGCGAATTGAAAAAAATCGGCGTTGAGGTGTACTTTGTAGAGGATAATATCTGGACAATGGACGGTGATGGTGAACTTCGTTTGACAATTATGGCTACGTTGGCGCAGGAGGAGAGTAGAAAAACATCTGAGCGCGTTCGTGCCGGGCAGAAAATCAGTAGAGATAATGGCGTTTTATATGGGAACGGTAATATTCTTGGATATGACCGTGTTGGTGATACATATGTCATCAACGAAGAACAGGCCGAAACTGTCCGCCTGATTTACAATTTATATTCGCAAGGGCTTGGCTTTAAGAAAATAATCAACGAGTTGGTGTCACAGCATAGAAAAGATAGTTATGGCCTTGTACGCTGGGAATGCACAAAAATTTCGCGTATTCTGCATAATGCCACCTATAAAGGTTATATGGGATACTTAAAATCTTTTCGGAATAATTATTTGGAGCAAAAGTCCATTATTAACAGAGATGAAAGCACACATTTATATATAAAGGGGAATTTTGAACCGATTGTATCTGAAGAACTTTGGGAGAAGTGTAGGCAAATACGAGAGTCGAAAGCAATGAAAATTAAAAGCTACGGTGGAAAAGAACGAGTAGTTGGTTTCAAACCCAGCAATGATATCTGGGTAAAGAAAATGAAATGTCGTTGCGGTTCTTCTTTCAGGAGATGCAAGTGGCATAAAAATAAAAGTGGCGAACTCATTTACGGCTATCAATGCTATAACCAATTAAATAACGGTTCAAAGAAAATTCGTGAAAGCGCTGGCATATCGACCGAGGGGTATTGCGATATGGGCACAATCGGCGATTGGAAAATTGATATGATGGCGCAAAAGATTTTTCAAGGTTTGTGCGGAGAACAAAGAGAGTGTATAAATCGCTCTTATTCAATTTACGAAAACAACTTCAGAGCAAAGGGGAACAACTCAAATAATCAAAAAGAAGTTTTGTTGTCAAAAATCGAAAAATCAAAAGTTAAGTTGAATAACTTGACCAATATGCGTATGGAAGGCGAGATTTCAAAGGAGGAGTATCAAGAATGCAGGCAAAAAGTTACTGACGAAATAGCTACTTTTCAAAAGAAACTGAAGGCACTGGTCGAAGAAAAGAAAGAGCCGGATCCCGCCGTCATTAAGATGTCTCTCGATGAATTCGCAGCAATTTTGATAGAAAAAATTGATTTCAATGCGCCTATAATTGATAGGGGTATTATAGAGCAATTTGTAGAAAAGATTGTTCCGAGAAACACATTGGAATTCGATTGGTATTTGAATTTGATTCCTCATATCTTCGAGGAACATTCATCAACGGGATATAACGAAGTGTGGACTTTTGTTATAAATTTCGATGAGGCAGAAAAATACAGAAAATTGAGAGGAGGGTTTTTAAGAAAAAACCAATGGCGAGATTTGACTGTACATGTTTTTGTGTGAAAGAAAGGGGACGGGGTAACCGTCCCCTTTAGGTTAATTCTGCTTGCAATTTTAGTATTGATATGGTATTATATTACCAACAAAGTAATATGTCGGCAAGGGCGAACATCGCACATCCGAGGGGCAACTAATAGTGTTGTAATATTAACACAACTACTATATATAGTATATGGCGGCTCGTTTTGCTATAATATAAGTTGCAATTCTTCGGAAAAATGAACTGTTTGCAAGAAGGTAAAAAAGGCTGTTTCCATATAAATTGAACACTTCTTTTATCGGCTGAAATTATGGAACTGAAAAAATTTTTTTGCATAGACTATTTGCCCTTCAAAGTAACACCTTTGTACAGGCGAATATCCGTAATCCGAGGGGCTAAGATTTAGCGCCGAAAAGCGGTAAAAATTCAATTTTTAATTAAAAAATTAAGTTTTAGTAGTCATTCTTTTCGAAGAATGACTACTTTTGTTCTCTTAAAAATCTCTTGCAAAGCCAAAAATCGGTCAAAAAAACGGGGTGGTTCCTAAAATTTTACATTTTTCTGTATCTACTGATATGGGTAAAAAAGGGCGACAAAAAGGAGGTTTTTTATGAAAAATTACAAATTAATCATTGAATATTACGAAAAAGGCAATAAACAAGAGCAAATCGCTACTCTTTGCAGTTGTTCCCGAATGACTGTTTTTACCGTGCTAAAGCGTTTTCGAACTCTAGAACTTAATTATGATGACGTAAAGTCAATGAGTGAAGAAGAAATTTATTATTTATTATTTCCCGAAAGGGCGAAAGCAGGGGAAGGGTATTTAATCCCCGATTTTCAGTGGGAAGAGTTTCAAATGTGTAAGCATCAATCTTCTATAAGGCTTTGTTGGCGTAGATATTGCAAACGTGCCGCGAAACAAAACTTGATGGCATATAGTTGGAAATGCTTTATAACATTATATAACGCGTATCGAAAACCGAAGATTGTGGTTGAAGACCCAAACGACAAAATTCGTAACAAGTTAAAAGACTTTAACTTTTTATTATCTTGTTGTCCGCGTGGAAGTATAAACTATCAAGTAATCCAACGCAAAAAGGAAGAGTGGCTCAAATCCTTAAAACTCGAAGAAGATAAAATCTTAGACGACGAGTAATTGAATAATCAACTAAAAGGTTAGGACAAAGACGATCTAACCTTTTAGTTTATGTGTTGTTTTAACCAAACAAGCACGAAACACTTATTCAACGTAGTGTTTTGCGTAAAAACAGTTAAAATTCATATTTTTTATACCTAAAATGCTTTAAAAACATTGTTTTTTCTTCGGAAATTATGCAAATCAGGTATAGTATTACTAAACATTAACCAAATTGACACAAACCACTTGACTTTTGTAGTGTTTTATGTTAAAATGGTTAAAATTAGTTTTGAGGATATATAAATGGCAAAATTTATTCCTTATACGTTTACAAAAAAGGACGTAATAGGCAATTTTATAAATGATAAACAATACGAAAATTGGATAGCGGGGCAAGTTCGTTCTAAAAAAGTTGTTAAAGTTCGCAACGGATTATACGTTCAAGTTGACGTGTCGGGATATCCGCTTACGACAAAGTTTGAGCTTGCTACAAAAATAGCTGAAGATGCTTGCGTGTGCTATCATTCTGCTTTTGAATATTTTGGCGTGGCTAATCAAGTTTTTAATACCGTAACGGTTGGTAGTAAAAAACGATTCAACGATTTTACTTTTGACGATATAGACTACGTTCGTAAACCTCTAAAACACGACGTTCAAATTATGAATATAGTAACCGCCGCGGTTCGCGTAACTTCGCTTGAACGTACGGTTATTGACTGCCTTGACGATATTGATGCAGGTGGTGGAATTGATGAAATCTTAAATGCGCTTGACCAAATTCGTGTTTTAGACGAAACAAAATTGCTTGAAACGTTAAAAGCATACGATTCGGTATTCCTTTATCAAAAAGCAGGCTACGTATTAGAACATTTTCAAGACAAATTTATGCTGACCGATTCGTTCTTTGAAGAATGTAAAAGCAAACTAACCAATCAGATAAAATATTTTTTACAAGACGAGTATAAAGAGATAGAGTTTAATTCTAAGTGGAAACTTATGGCTCCTAAAAATCTTAAATCTCGACTAAACGGAGGATATTGATGGAATTCTCAAGACAATACTTGACAAGACTTGCCCAAAAATCTAACTTTATAAAAGATACGTTGGAAAAGGTTTTACGTCTTTCTGAAATATTAAAATTCTTAAACAGCGACGTTGTTTTTAAAGATAAACTTGCTCTGAAAGGCGGTACGGCAATCAATCTAACTGCTGTAGAACTTCCTCGCATTTCGGTTGATATCGATTTGGATTTTACCGTAAACGTTAGCAGGGACGAGTTGCCTGAAATTAAAGAAAAGTTCAAAAAACGCCTAACCGACTATATGTGGCAGGAAGGCTATTCACTTGCAGATTCTCGCGACCATTTCGCTTTAACTTCGTTCTTATTTAATTACATTAATAACGCAGGCAATCGTGACAATATAAAGGTTGAAATTAACTTCTTGGATAGATGCCACGTTTTACCGCTTGAAAAGAAGAAAATTTTAACGAAGGGTATAGTAGAAGATTTTGAAGTTTTAACCTTAAACACTACTGAACTATATGCAAGTAAAATTAACGCTCTTCTTTCACGTGCTACGCCAAGAGATTTATACGACGTAAACGCTATGATAGAAAATAACGTTATAAAAGATACGGAACTTCTTAGAAAATGCCTTGTATTTTATAATGCTATCGGTGGGGATTACGATATTAAAGAGTTGGATTACAAAAACGTAGAAAGATTAGATTATAAAAAATATAAAACTCAATTAAAACCCGTTATATCCAAAGACGATAAGTTCGACATTGAAAAAGCAAAGGAAAGAGTTATAGCTTATGTGAAAGAATTGCTCGTTTTGACGGATAGCGAAAAAGAGTTTTTATCTAAACTAAAAGAAAAAGTTTACGCTCCTGAATTGTTGTTTGATAACGAAGAAATCGTAGCGAATATAAAACATCACCCCGCCGCACTTTGGAGAACAAAAGAAAATAATTAAATATGACGGAAACTGTCATATTTACTGTGCTAAAATCAAAGTGATTTTAGCAAACCAAGGAGAACCTATGGAAAACAAAGGATATATTTATATACTAACAAATCCATCTTTTAAGGAATATGTTAAAATTGGCTATGCTGATAATGTTGAAAACCGTGTAAGACAGTTAAACAATAGCGAATGTACGCCATTTGCTTTTAGAGTTTATGCAACGTATGAGGTTGAAGACCGTTTAACTGACGTTAATTTACATAAGTTAATTGACCAACTTAATCCAAATTTACGCTCTATAGATAACGTTAATGGTAAAAAGCGTGTAAGGGAGTTTTACGCAATGAGTCCAGAGCAAGCTTATTCTATATTGGAAGGCATAGCTCTTTTAGGTGGACGTAAAAATAGACTTAAGTTGTGGAACGTAACCGAAGAAGAACGCAAAGATATTGAGGTTGCGCAGGAAATAGAAGAAGAACATATCGAAAGGCTTTCACCTTTTGCTTTTTCAAAGTGCAACATTGCAAAAGGAACAAAAATTATGTTTGTTTGCCGCGGAAATGAAAACTCTGGTGCAGAATGTACTGTTGTAGATGACAAAACGGTAGAATATAAAGGCAAGAAATATTCGCTTTCAAGTTTAGCAACAGAACTTCTTGGTGCTATACATGGTGTCGCTGGACCTAGATATTTCAAATATAACGGCGAATGGCTTTGGAAAATCCGTGCTAAATTAGAAGGAAGAGCTGTTTCAAATCGTCTTGATGACGTGTGGATTATTCCCTGCAATCCAAAATTATATGATATTGTTGGAGCTTTCAATAATTTGGATGTTATAGAGTGGAGTCAACCAAATAATACAGCCATAGGTGACACGGTTTATATTTATGTTGGCGGAGAATTCAAGTCAATTATGTATAAATGTGAAGTTACTGCAATGGATTTATATGGAAATAGGGCGCAAGACGACATCGAATATTATCACGGATTAGAAAAACGAGAAGATGTTCGCTATATGAAATTAAAACTTATTGAAAAATACAGCGAAGGACAATATCCATTAGAAGAACTTAGAGAAAAGGGCTTAACTAGTGTTCAAGGTAGAAGCAAAGCAACGCCACAGTTGTTAAAATATTTAGAGCAATAAGCAATATAAAGGAGACGTTATGTCAAATTTTGATTTCTTACAAAAAGAATGGCCGTTAGTGGCAAAGCTTGCGCAAACGGCAGAAAATTACATATATGATGATCCGAATTCGTGTTTGATAAAACTCGGAATGTTAGCTGAACACATTGTAAGCTACATTGTTGATGTCAATGGTATTGTTATGCTCGAAGATGCAAACACGCAGGCAGATAAAATTCGTCAATTGAAAGCAAAAGCGCTTTTACCAAGGGACATTGATGATATTTTATACGGATTAAGAAAGGCAAGAAATGAAGCGGTTCACGCAAATTTAGATTCGTTTGAACGTGCTTGTTTAATGCTTGAACTTGCTTACAAATTATGCATATGGTTTAATGCGACTTACGGTACGACTATTGTTGAATATAGCGAATACATTTTGCCAGAAAAGGCTCCGAATTATGCTGAAATTATTGAGCAGCAAGAAGCGGAAATATTTAAACTAAAGAGCATCGCAACGATTGCACCGATTAAGCATAAATCGACAGTTCAACAAAACCGAAGAAAGTCTGAACAAAACGCTAAATTGATGACTCTTTCAGAAAAAGAAATTCGCTTTTTCATTGACGAGCAATTAAGAAAGGCTGGTTGGGAAGCTGATACCCAATCAATAAGATATAGTAAGGGGACAAGACCGATAAAAGGTCGCAATATGGCAATAGCGGAATGGCCGACTAATTCTTCAGCAATGAAGAAGGGGTATGCAGATTATGCTTTGTTTGTTGGTGAACAGCTCGTTGGTTTGATTGACGCGAAAAAGCCAGCAGAAGACGTAGCGTCAACGATTGACGTGCAAATTAAAGACTATGCAAAAAATATTAAGCCCGAACACGCTATTTATGTTATAGATAACTGGTTTGGGTATAGCGTACCATTCTTGTTTGCAACCAACGGCAGACCGTATTTGGAACAACTCAAAACAAAATCGGGCATCTGGTTTTTGGATGCGAGAAAGCCGTCAAATATTTCTTATCCTATCCGCAACTGGTTTAGCCCTGACGATTTGATGGCAAAATTAAAGCATAACGTAGAAGAAGCCAACGAAGCATTGACCGTTTCTGATGATTCTTATATGACAGACTCTAACGGACTTAATTTGCGTGATTATCAAATTAAAGCAATTAATAAAGTATCGCAGGCAATCATTGACGGTCAGCAAAATGTATTGATTGCGATGGCAACGGGTACTGGTAAAACGAGAACCGTCCTTGGGCTTATCTATAAAATGCTTGAAAGCAAGCGTTTTAAGCGCATTTTATTCCTTGTGGATAGAACTGCACTTGGCGGACAAGCCATGGATACCTTTAAGGACGTGAAGCTTAAAGAACTCCAAACGCTTTGTCAGATTTACGATGTAAAAGATATTGAGGATAGAACGGTAGACATTGAAACGAAAGTAAGCGTTTCAACCGTTCAAGGATTATTAAAGCGCACGATTTTAGCGGAAAAACCTGAACTCACTTCGGGCGCGTTTGACTTGATTATCGTTGATGAAGCGCATCGCGGTTATATTCTTGATAAAGAAATGACCGAAGATGAATTGCTTTACGATTCACAAGATGATTATTTGAGTAAATATAAACAGGTTATCGAATATTTCGATGCGGTAAAAGTTGGTTTAACCGCAACGCCTGCCTTGCACACCACGCAAATTTTCGGTTCGCCTGTGTTTACGTATAGTTATCGTGAAGCGGTAATTGACGGCTGGTTAGTTGATCACGATCCGCCGTATATAATAAATACCGATTTTAATACAAGCACTGTAACGTTTAAAAAGGGCGAGCAACTTGGAATGTTTGACCCCAATACGGGTGAACTTATCAATGGTGAAACCTTACAAGACGAATTAGATTTTGACGTGGCGGATTTTAATAGAACGATTGTTCTTCCCGACCATACGAGAAAAGTTTTGCAAGAAGTTTCTAAATATATTAACCCAGAAAGTCGTGAAAAAACTCTAATTTTTGCAGTAAACGATAATCACGCAGATAACATTGTAACCACATTGCGAGAAATATATAAAGAGTGGGGCGTTTCAAATGATGCTATTGTAAAAATTACTGGTAAAACAGCAAGCGGTAACAAAAAGAAGATTGAACAGGTTATCAAACAGTATAAGAACAACCAATATCCTAATATTGCAGTAACGGTAGATTTGTTGACAACTGGTATAGACGTTCCGTCTATTTGCAATCTTGTGTTTATGCGCAAAATCAACAGTCGTATTTTATACGAGCAAATGTTAGGGCGTGCTACTCGTCTTTGCAAAGAAATCAACAAAACGCATTTCAATATTTTTGACCCAGCGCATGTTTACGACGATTTAGGTTCGGTAAGTTCAATGAAATCCGTTTCTGTGAATAAAACAATGACGGAGCTCATAGATGAATTATCTCGTCCGTCGGAAAATAGCAAACAACAAACGATTGATAGAATTTTGGCAAAGTTGCAACGTAAAAACAACGCGCTTTCAGAAGAACAACGCTACGAAGTGAGTGAGAATATAGGCAAATCTATACCGCAATATGTAGCAAGTATTAAAGTTTTATCCGTTCAGCAGGCGGTAGATAAACTTATAAATGATGCCGAAACTTTGGTTTATATAGAAAGTATCAAGCCACCAAAGAAAGGGAAGTACTATTCGGAAAGGAAAGACACCTTGCAAGAAACAACACGTGGCTATGGTAAAACTGATAAACCAGAAGATTATTTAGAATCATTTACAAAGTTTATAAACGAAAATAAAGATAAAATTGAAGCGATTAAAATCGTCTGCACCAAACCTTCTGATTTAACAAGAGCACAACTTCGTGAACTTAAACTTGCGCTTGATAAAGAAGGCTACAACGAAAATTCGCTTAACGAAGCAACCAGCGCAATAAAAAATGCGGATATCGTCGCAGATATAATTTCTTACGTAAGAAACGCAGTTTTGGATATCCCTGTTTATAATAGGGAAGACAAAATCAAAATCGCTTTTGAAAAGCTTATAAAGGCACATTCCTTCAATAAAATTCAAATAGACCTTCTTGAAAAGATTAAAACCTATATGCTTCACGAAAGTCTGTTAAATATCGAAACCTTTGAAGCACCTGCCTTTAAGATGGACGGCGGATTTAATCGCTTCAACGTGAAGTTTGAAGGAAAACTTTTAGAAATTATCAGAGAAATCAACACCTATATTTATGAACAAGGAGTAGCATAATGAGCACGCAAGATATTGTACAAAAACTTTGGAATCTTTGTAACGTATTAAGAGATGACGGTATTACGTATCATCAATATGTAACCGAGCTTACCTATATTCTTTTCTTAAAAATGGCAAAAGAAACGGGTGCTGAAACTGAAATTCCCGAAGAATACCGTTGGGATTCGCTTTCAAACAAATCTGGCTTAGATCTTAAAAAGCATTATTACACTTTGCTTACTAAACTTGGCGAAGAATCGGTCGGCAGGGTTGCTCAAATTTATGCAAATGCATCTTCCAGCATAGAAGAGCCGAAAAACCTTGAAAAGATTATCAAGGAAATTGATAGACTTGATTGGTATGAAGCAAAGGAAGAAGGTCTTGGCGATTTGTATGAAGGCTTGCTTGAAAAGAATGCAAGCGAAAAGAAGTCAGGAGCAGGGCAGTATTTTACGCCCAGAGTTTTGATTGACGTAATGACCAAACTTATTGCGCCTCAGCTCGGTGAAAAATGCTTTGACCCTGCTTGCGGTACGTTTGGTTTTATGATTGCTGCAAACGCTTTCGTAAATAAAAACGTGGATTTTTACACGCTTACTGATAGACAGGCAGACTTTCAAAGAAATAAAGCGTTTAATGGTGTAGAACTTGTCCACGAAACCCACCGTCTTGCGTTAATGAACGCATACCTGCATAATGTTAATGCGAATATTGTGCTGGGTGATTCACTTTCTCAAAGCGCAAAAGGATTAAACGGTTTTGACGTTATTTTAACAAATCCACCTTTTGGAACAAAGAAGGGTGGTGAACGTGCTACTCGTGATGATATCTCTTTCCAAACGTCGAATAAACAACTCAACTTCTTGCAGGTTATCTATCGTAGCTTAAAAGCGGACGGCAAGGCTCGTTGCGCTGTTGTATTGCCCGACAATGTGCTTTTTGCGGGCGGTGACGGTGTAAGTGTTAGAAGAGAATTGATGAACTTCTGTAATTTGCATACCATTTTAAGGCTTCCTACGGGTATTTTCTATGCACAGGGCGTAAAAACAAATGTGTTGTTCTTTACTCGTGGCGTTAGCGAAAAGGGGAATACTAAAGAAGTTGCTTTCTATGATATGCGTACCAATATGGATAGTTTCGGTAAAACCAGAACGCTTCGTCCTGATGACTTTGACGAATTTGTTTTGGGTTATAACGATAAATCCAAGCGCACAGGCGAGCGTTGGTCGTCTTTCACTCGTGAACAAATTGAAACGGAATATAACGACAGTTTGGATTTGGGCTTGATTCGTGACGAAAGCGTTAAAGATTATGAAGATTTGGCAGACCCTGTAGAAAGCGGAGAAGAAGTGGTTGCCAACTTAGAAGAAGCAATCGACTTGATTAAAAGCGTTATTAAAGAACTCAAAGCGTTGGAGAACAAATAATGGCAAAAACAAAAAAACAAGAAAAATCCATAGAACAGCGTTTGGAAGAAGCCCTTGTTCTCTATGAAAAAACACCTTATAAATTGCCGTCAAATTGGTGTTGGACACGATTGGGTACTGTTTGCAAATTAGATAACGGAGAAAAAATTAACAACGAAGAGTTGTTTTATCTTGATGCTAAAACATTACGCACTCAAAGCTATGAACAAACCAGAAAAGATGGCGTGGTTGTTGAAGAAGGGCAAAAAATTATTCTAGTAGATGGCGAGAATTCGGGTGAAATTTTTGATATTCCTAAACGTGGGTATATGGGAAGCACGTTTAGAATTTTGGATATTAATCAACTAGTAAACGAAGTTTATGTTCGCTACTTTATTTCATCAAACCAAGACAAATTAAGAAATAATAAAATTGGTTCAGCTATTCCGCATTTAAATAAAGAATTATTTTTCAATTTATTATTTCCTTTTGCTCCATTTGAAGAACAAAAACGCATTGTGGAAATTATTGAAAAACAGTTTGCAAAATTAGACGAAGCACGTGATTTAATCCAAGCATCTTTGGATTCTTTTGCCGACCGCAAATCCGCCATTCTCCATAGAGCCTTTACGGGCGAATTAACTAAACAGTGGAGAGAAAATAATATTATTGATAATGTTTATCAAATTGCTAGCAGTTTAGGTATTTCTGAAATTCAACAAACATCTTGTGGGTGGTTGAAAGTTAAATCTGAAAATGCTTGTTCTGCGAAAATAAGTTGTGGGCACACTCCGACAAAAGATATATTATCCTTTGGGGAAATTCCTTTTCTTAAAGTTTATAATATTGTTGATAATATGATAGATTTTGAGTATAAACCGCAATTTATAAATTCTGACACTAACAACAAATTGAAAAGTTCAGAACTTAAACCAGGCGATGTCATTATGAATATTGTTGGTCCGCCTTTAAGAAAAATCGCACTAATACCTGAAACATACAATGTTTGGAATATGAATCAAGCAATAGTTAGATTTAGAGCTAAAGAATATATTCTTCCTAAATTTATTTATTATATGCTTATATGGCCTAATACATTAGATGATGTCGTTAGCAAAACAAAAGGCGTAGTAGGACAAGCTAATATTTCTGTAACACAAAGTAGAAATTTAGACTTTGTTATTCCTTCCAGACAGGAACAAGAAGAAATTGTACGGATTTTGGATTCGATTTTTGAAAAGGAAGATAAGTCTAAAGAGCTTATTGACATACTTGATAAAATCGACGAGATGAAAAAATCCATTCTCGCCCGCGCCTTCCGCGGCCAACTCGGCACGTCTAACCCCACCGACGAACCCGCCATCGACCTTTTAAAAAAAATTCTGGAACAAAATAATTAAGGAGAAAAAGAAATGGAAGAAAAAGATATTATTAGTCAAGAAGAACATAAAAGTGATAAAAAGGGATTCTTTTCAAAATTAGGGAAAGGAATAGTTGCAGGTGCAAAATTTGTAGGTAAGAAGTTGGAGGAAGGTGTAGATAAGATAAAAGAAAATATTGAAGAAAGCAAAGCAGAAAAAGCTTTGGAAAATTCTATTATTCAACAATTTAATGCATCAGCGTTAAAATTTACTATGGTTGTACCTTCCGAAAAAACTAAGTTTATTAAACTTTTTGGACAAATTAATTATAGCGAAAAAACTTTAACTTTTTATGGGGATATTGCTAATTTGAATACAAATGTTTATTTTATTGATGAGGCAAACCAAAAGTTTGAGATTAGTTTAATAAGATTAAAACAATCAATGGATATAACAGTAAATAATACAGTTTATCCAAGAAATGTTAGCGTGGTAGAATACAAGTTATCTGCTGATGATGAAACGAAAAAACAAATGCAAACAATTATAAATAATAATCAAATAAATATTGTTGATAGTACGATAACAAAGTCAAATATAGGATAAAATATGAGTATTATTGATGAACATATTAAAGAAACAGAAGAAATAATATCGAGTAATGATCAGGCTATAGCTAAAGAGCAATATAATAAATTATTTTCTATCTATAATGCAAAAATTGACAGTTTTGAGCAGGGGACTACTGTTCTTCAATCAAAAATGAATATAGTTTGGAATGCGAATGACGGTGTTAATTTGCCAACTAATTCAGATTATATCAAAGATTTAAAATTGTTTGTTGAAAAATTAAAATTATATAAACAACATATTGAGCCTAATTGTGTTATAAATTGTAAAAATAATATACAAAGTCAAGGCGATGTTTGTATTACGGATAATTCTATAAATATAGAAAATAGTAATATTCAAAAGTCGGCGATAGGGAATAACCGAAACAAAAAAAGTGGTTTGAAGATTTTTGCAGGAGTAATAGGTGTTCTTGCGGGTATTGTTGCTATATTAACATTTATTTTAGATATTTGTGGGGTTTTGTAATGAAACTGAAAAGAGTAATAATTAAAAACTATAAAAACTTAAAAGACGTGGAAATAAACTTTCCCGACTCAAATATCATTGCCTTTATCGGCAACAACGGTTCGGGCAAGTCTAATATTTTAGAAAATATAGCTCATACGTTTTCCGTTGCTAAAGATTTTAACAATAGAAATGATATTGATTATATTTTTGATTATATCTACCAAATTGATAGCAATGAATATAGAATAGAAGATGACGGGGTTCGTTTTTTGTATTATAAGAACAATGCTAGAGATATTAAAAATATAGGAAATGGCTTGCCAAAGGTTATTTTTACTTATTATGCAGGTGAAACGGGTAGACTTAATTCGTATAGCGAATATTTTCAAAAAAGCTATGATGAGTATTTGAAGTTAAAACGCGATGATAATATTGACTTAAAGTTTGTTACATCTTTTTCTTTAAAAGATTTTCCTATCGCTTTTTTTGCTAATTATGTATTCCAAACGGCTGTATTAGATAAAATTAAAAATCTTTTAGGTTTTTCTAGTATAGAAGAGCATCGTATTTTAATGCACTTCAAGAAGCCGTATTGGTCCTCTGCAGACGGTTCTGGTGAAAACGTATGGGGAGCAAGGGGTTTTAATAAGTTTTTCTTTGATAAATTATTGGAAGAAGATGAAGAGTATGGCGTAGGTCCATTTATTGAATTTGATTTGGGGGAAGACTATATAACGTTAGCAGTAGGACATTCAGATTTATTTCGAAATTTAGCCGAAACGCCGTTAGAACTTTACACAAAGTTAAAAGCTATGCTAGACAGCGGTTTTTTGGAAACGATTCGTATATTCGTGAAAAAAGATGGCGAGATGTTTCCTATAGAACTTTTTAGTGAGGGCGAAAAGCAATTGGCAAATTTGTTAATGCTTATGGACCTTACAAAAGAGTTTAAAGCGTTATTTTTATTAGATGAGTTTGATGCATATTTACACCCAAACTGGCAACGTGAGTTTATTAAACTAATTTCAGAAATTAATATTCGTGGACAAGTACTTTTAACAACTCATTCACCTCTTACTCTTAATAAAATTAATAAAGAAAATATCCGAATATTAAAAGATGGCGAAATATATTCGCTGACAGTAGATTCTTTTAATAGAGATGTTGTTCAAATACTAGAAGAAATTATGGAAGTGCCTAAACGACCTAAGGAAGTAGAAGATGCAATAAAACATTTTAGAAATGCAGTAATGCATAATCAAAAAGACGAAGCAAATAAAGCTATAGAGAATTTAAAAAGGTTGTTAAATAAAGATGATCCATTTTGGGTTACGATAGAGCATATGATGGCGCATTTTAGGTGAATCAAATGAAATATATTATAAAACAATCTTCCCCAACTTCCTTGGAGAATTACAAAAAAGAAATAGGGGCTTGTTTTGATGAACTGCCTAAAATTGTAAAAGATGAGCTTCGCCATAGTCTATTTGATGAGCAGGGAGGAATTTGCTGTTATTGTGGTAAAAGGATTAGTGATAATTATACTTCTGTCATAGAACATTTATATCCTCGTGGATTGAAGCAATATGTTCATTTGCAATTAGAATATACTAATTTGTTATGTTCTTGTGATGGAGGCGTAAGTGATCGTACAGGGAAATCAAAAGCCGAAAAACTTAAATTTCCTTCATATTGTGATAATAAAAAGAATAATCGAGTATTAAAGGTTACTCCTTTATGTTCCGATTGTGAAGAATTGTTTATGTATGATGAAGAGGGACACATTTATGGCGCAACTGATGCTGCATGCGAGGCAATAGAGACATTGGGCTTGGATTGTGTAACGTTAGTCAATCAGCGAAGAGCTGCAATAGAACCGTACATAGAACAACAGTTAAGTGATGTTGAATGGAATAAAGAGGTGCACAAGTTATCACAAAGATTTGACGGCTTATTTTTACCATTTTGTTTTGCTGTTATTTATTATATTAAAAATTTTAAGATGGCTAGTTGATTAAATGAAAAAGCACTTTAACGAGTATTTTGCAAAGGTTGTTTTAGAAAGTTGTTTTCCACAAAAGTTTGACATTTTAGAAATATCGGACAAGCCTGATCTTCGCCATTTTGTTTCTGGTACGGGGATAGAGGTAACATACAGTATGCCAAAAAAGGAAGCGGAAGCCGTTAACGTATGGCATAGGTTATACAACGGAAAATCAAAAAATTGCGAAAAAGATATTGAACGATTGTCTCAGTTAGGGATAGAGTACGATTCAAAGTCGTTTGTTTGGGATCAAGGTTGTTATGACGGAAACATCAAAGAAGGACCGATAAAAGAATTTTTTGATGCAGTTGCGCAAAAAGTTGAAAGGTTAAACAGTAAAAATGCTGAATATGCAAATATGGCGCACTATGAGCTGTTTGTCAATTCAACAATACTTATCCCTAATGAGCAGATTATGGCAGTGATAGGGATATTAAAAGAAATTAATAATCTGGGCAAAAAGTTTGAAATAATATACCTTATCACGAATGAACAAAAGCTATATATTTTTGATATGGTCAATGAAAATTTGACTATCAAATATCTTTACAATCATCTAAATTGGATGGCAGAAAAAACGAAAGGTCTTATGTTATAAGTGTATTGATAGGAGGAAAATTGAAAGATACAAGTTGGATAAAACCGCAATTAAAGGAATTGTTTGCGGGGAAATATGATTGGTTTGGGTTTAATCGGTTATATAAAGAAAAACTGGATAGATTTAATGGAAAGTTATATAAGTATTACTCATTTAGTAAAGATGATTCAAATCATTCTTTAGATAATTTTAAGAATGATATTATTTATTTTTCTAAGCCGGAAATATTTAATGATCCATTTGATTGTATGATGGGGATATCAATAGATGATTTAGCCCATTCATTTTTGATGCCAATAATAAATAAAACAATTGGCGAGAATGAAGAGAATTCGGAAGGTATCAAACAAAGTTAGGAAGGGTTGGTGATTGAAGGGAAAGAAATAACAACTGACGATCCAACCATTAAACTTTTGAAACTACTTATAAAATCCCCTGCATTTTTTGAAGTTATTCAAAAAGCAAAAAACAAAGAACAACCATCACAGCAAGAGATGATGAGTGCAATCATGTGCGCTTTTGCAGAGCCTGATTTTGCGAAAGAGTTCTTTTCTTTGATTTCCAATCCTGAAGGAAGCATAGATTTAGGACAAGCAATGCAAGGAGGAAAAATTGCAGCGTTGATTCAACCAATTTTGTCAAACGAGAAGTTACTTGGGCTCTTTTGCGAAGATTCTCCTGAGGCGCTGTCGGGTATAAGCGCGATAAAATCTCAAAAGGGCATATTGAAAAAAATGTCTGCAGTTGCCGAAATGTCTGGGCAAGATTCTACTCAATTAAAAGAAGAAACAAAAAAGATTGAAGAGTCTTTATCTAAAGAGATAGAAAAGCTAAAACAAAAAATAAATGAAATAATAGGAGTTACTTGTTTTGCAGAGCGACCCGATAATGTTTTGATGTGGTCACATTATGCTAATAAGCATACGGGATTTTGTGTTGAGTACGATTTTTCGAAGTTAAAATCTATAGAAGCAAAATCGATGTTATTCCCTGTTATTTACTCAAAAAATCGTGCTGTGTTACCATTGGGTCTTTTCGATTTTTCGGACATAAAGAATGTAAAATTGGTGGAAAACAGTTTGCCAATTCCTGAAATTGTAGAAGCCTTACTTATTAAAAGCGAGGTTTGGCAATATGAAGAAGAATGGCGTATTATTTGCTTCTTGAAGAATTTAAATGAGCAAAAGCTGGTTGAAAATATGATTTCCAAAGTTTACCTTGGGGCAAATATAAATGAAGAAAATGAAAGACTTATTAGTGAGCTTGCTAAGGCTAAAGAAGTCCCTGTAGAAAAATTCAAGATAAGGCCTGAAACTTTTGAATTAAAAATTCAAATAGATGGATAGTATATGCTCTTGATATAAAAGCGATTACAGCAGATGATTTTGCAAGGAACAAAACATTTTTAGATATTCTAAAAAATATTGACATCTAAAATAACGGTCAGAGGTCCAAGAACGTGGACATTTAACCTTTGCTATTTTTAGCTAAATTTTGTATAATATATGACATAAATTGTCATATTTACTATGATATTATATAGGCAGACAATAGAAGGACTAGGTAAAAATGAAACAAAGGTATAGAATTATTTCAATTGAAGCGGCGGATATTTATCGGCACGAGCAAGAAAACGGCGTTAGCGTTGGGTATAAAATGCCCGAAGGTAAAAGCGACGCCTATTTTCGCTTGTTCAAAATCTATTTGGATAATTCGCTTGACTCAGTTGAACTTGAAAAGGCGTATAAGCGCGTTTGTCGCAAAAAGTTTTCTTTTCAAGATAAGAGCGAAAATGAATACACCCTTGCCGTAATTAACTTAAAATTTAATTATACGTACAAGCCCGAAGAGGGCAAGCCTGTAAAAATCAAAGAGTTACGGGAACATTATTACGAAAACGGCTTTATCTTAGACGGCGTACATTACGTCAGATACAAGCGCAGTGCAGGCAGTTCGAGAGAGGGTAAATGCCTTTTCATAGACGAAAGACTTTACAAGGCAATGTCAAAATGGAGCGAGTGCGGCTTGAAACCAAAAACTGACCTTGCCTCGTGGGAGTCGTATAAAGCGTTATCGCTCAGCAGTATCAAAGGTACGGTAGAAATTCCGCTGGACGGTATTCTCTTTGTTCCCGACTATAAAAGCACGTTTACGGAAGAAGTAATTTCAGTCGAATTGCAGGACGGCAATCTGACTGCCGAGCAAAAACAAACGCAAATCACCAACGATATCTGGGACGGCGAAAGTCTGTTAGACGAGAGCGTGTTTATGAACGGGTATGCGGACAAGCATATGCTATTACTCCGTAACAAGTTCTTCAAGTCCTGCGCATTCCGCACCAAACTGCAAAAGTGGATAGAAGATAAGAATATTACTCTTGAAGATTTAAGGAATCGTGGTTTTATAACCCTTGCCACCGACGTAAGTCAGATCGTAATGGTAACTACGCTAAACAGTTTGAAATATCTTAAGTTTGCAGGTGGTCTTACTGAAAAGAATATCCGTAAATGGGTGGACAATGTAAGCACAACTTTTGGCGTGGTAAAATGGGATAAAGGCACGAGATTTTTCCACGGCGATATGGTGCAGAGCAGTTATCAACTCCTGAACACGCTGGGGTTAGATAAAACACAGGTGGAAGAATTATTAAAGCCGAGTTTCGATTATATATCGCTTATCCGTAGCAATACGGACTTTATGCGCTATCATTTTTCAGATGCTTACGTAAGGGAAAGCGACGGAGAAGAAAAGAAAGTTCCCGACGGACTTGCCGAGCGTGCCGACGTTATTTTTAGGCTACTGTTCAGTTGTTCGTTTTTTGACTGTACGGCGTTATATGCGAATTTCAGAAACGACATTGTAAGCGGATTGAAAAGCAATTTGCGCCGTGGACATATTCTTTTGGACGGTACGAACGCAACGCTTTTCGGTAACGGTCCGGAACTGTTAAAATACATAGCAGGCGAAGATATAACAAGCGAGTTGAAGAAAGGGCAAATATATTCTAAACGCTTTACAAATGGTGCAAAGCTTCTTTGTGCGCGCTCACCGCATATCACAATGGGCAATCTTTACTGCGTGGAAAATAACCTTGACGGCGGGATATGGGATTACTTCGATTTAGGGAATAATATCGTCTGCGTAAACGCTATCAGAGAAAACGTTCAACAGCGCCTGAACGGTTGCGATTACGATTCGGACACAATGCTCGTAACAGACGATAAACTGCTTGTAGAAACTGCCGAGAAGTACAAGGACTTTTTCAAGGTTCCCGTATGCGAAATTGAAACGGCTGGCAAGACAGATCAAACGCTTGCCGAACTCGACCATGATACAAGCGAGAATAAAATAGGCGAGATTGTAAACCTTTCTCAAAAGTTAAACAGTATCATATGGAACGAAATCCATCACGGCGCGCCCGTAGAGAAAATTTTGGAGATTTATAATGACGTCTGCAAACTTGCCGTTTTATCAGGGTTAGAGATAGACAAAGCAAAGCGTGCATACGATAACGTAAACGTTGGGAAAGAACTTTCCGCATTGCGTAAAAAGTATAATCGTCCTGCACCTATTTTCTTTAAGGAAATAGACGAAAAGCAAAAGGAAAGCGAATATGCGTTTTATGATACGGCTATGGACTATATCTATCAAGCAGTAAGGGCGTTTAATTTCCAAAAGGGTAAAAATAAAAAGGTGAGATATATGCCTATCTCTTGGATGGTCGGAGGAAAGACGACGTCGGACAATGCGACGGATTACAGGCATAGAGATAAAATTATTGAGATATGCGAAGAGTACAGGACGATAATTAACCGCTTGTATATGGAACTTCGCTCGGCGGACGAACAGGAAAGAGAAGTGATATACGATAGAATCGCCGACGAAAAAGTCGAGCGGGATAAAAAAGTTTCAAAGTGGCTGACGAGCGAAAACGTGCTCATATTCGTGATACGGCATTACGAAAAGAATCGCCCGTCCGATTGGCGAATTTACGCACCGATAGTCAACGCTCCGCGTTTTAAAGAATTAATGCTAAAAAGTATAAGCCCCGAGTTTCATGTGGAAGAAGATGAGAATGGCAGATTTACTTTGTACGGTAAGAAATTCGCAATAAAGAGATAAAAAGTGAAAGAGCCTATTATCAAGAAGTAATGTAAAGGTAAAGAAAAATAACGTTTTCCCTTTCTACGAAAGGGAAATGCTTGCAAAAACGTAAATATGAATAATCGGCGTAATAGGACTCGCTCGTCCAGAGCGTGAAAACATAGCTCGACTGTGAACAACGGTCGGGCTTTTTCTATGCCCGAACAGGGCAAAAAATCCGAGCTTGTCTCAACAGGGCAACTCAAAAATAATTTAGCGGAGGTGATAAAAGGAAAAGACAAGGCGAAGCCTACAGCCTTAAAACGCAGGCAAAAGACAATTGAATATTAAAGGGGTGAAAGTTGGGGCGTCGCAAATAGCGAGGAACGTATTTGGATTGCCAAATACCGAGCGGAAACGCTCGCCTCGTTAGGGGTAAACCCCTAAGACCCCGAAAATCAACGAACAAATAAGAATGAGGAGGAAGTATTATAGGCAACAGAACAAGACCATTCGCCTACATATTCAGGGCGAACGAAAAAGAGAAAAACTTAATAGACAAGGCGATAGCGACCAGCGGGCTGACGATAACGGAATTTGTAATTCGGTCGATTACGGACAAGCCTATTACCGTGATAGAAAACGGCAACGAGATTTTAGCCGAACTAAAACGGCAAGGAAACAATCTCAATCAAGCGGTAAGAAATGGTTACTACGGCATAGATACGGAACGGGAAATAAAAAACTGTATTGCCGAACTGAAAAATTTATATCGTAAAATATCTGCCGCGACAGGCGGTGGATAATGCCGCTTTTAAAATGCAGCGCAAGCAAGGCTAAACCTAAAAACGGCTTAAGCTACATAACCAACCCGAAGAAAGCAGTATACGTTTCTTCGAGAAATCTTTTCGAGGACGAGGACTTTGCAGAGCAATTCGAGCAGACAGCAAAGCGGTTCGGCAAAGGGGATAAATTCGACGAAAGGAAGTACTATCATTTCAAACTGTCATGTGCAAGGAGCGATAACGTTACCTCACAGCAAGCCCACCTTTACGCCCAAGAGGTTGCAGAAAAGATGTTTAACGATTGCGAATGCGTCATTGCAACGCATACCGATACGCAGACGGTACACAGTCATATCATCGTAAACGCCGTTCACCCGATTACGGGAAAGAAGTTGCAGTTCAGCCAAAAGGATTACGTTGCTATGAAAGACGAAGTTAACCGAATCGGAAAAGAACACGGCTTTACGGAAACGGAATTCCGTAAAAGAAGCAAGAACAGTCGAACGGCAACCGAACGCAAGATAATGTTAAACGGTGGTACGAGTTGGAAAGAAGAACTACGAGAGGTTATCGCCGAGGCAGTCAAAAACTCAACTACGCCTGACAAGTTCAAGGAATATCTTGAAAAGTGTTACGGCGTAAAAATCACGAGGGATGGTAAGGATTATTCCTACCTGCATCCCGAAAAACAAAAACCCATCCGAGGGGAAAAGCTCGGAACAAATTATACGAAAAGCGAGGTATTAAGAAAAATTGGAAAACAGAATAACGGGGAGAAGTCCGGACCCTATAACGGACGAAGAAGTGGATTTATCGGACAACCTGCCGGCGCAGGAGTTGTGCGAGGAAGTAAAACAAGTAACGGCGCAAGCGCGGGAAGGATTGTTAATGCAAGCCTTGTCGGTATCAAACGAGAAATGCAACGACTTGATTTTGACGCAAAATGTGCGAATAGCGGAACTGACGCGGCAAGTGAAGAACGTAGAATGGCAGAACGAGCTGCTCGAGAGGAATCTGAACGACGACTTAAAGAAATTCACGAAAGACGTGAAAGAGAGCAACGAGAAGTTATCGAAAAACCTGAATCAAACGTTGGACAAGATAATGACAACGGTAACGGGGATAGAGCGCCAAGTAAATACAGCTACGGAAAAGGCGACTGATTCGGCTACTAAGACGCTGAATGAGCGCGTCAACCAAGCCGCAGACGACGCCGTATTCAAAATGAATCAGCAGGCGCAATCTCTTACCCAAAAGGTAAGAGAAGCGGAAAAGGAAATCGAAAAGGCAAAGGATGAAATCGCATTCGAAAGTGGATTCAGGAAATTCTTTTTCTGGGCAACGCCCGTGCTTCTGCTTGCACAGGCGGTAGTTTCGGTGCTTTTACTGCTGACATAGCGAGGAGCCATTCTTGCCAACTCTATAAAACCCATTGACAGACAGGTAAAAATATGGTATAGTATATATACGATAAATATTTTTTGGAGGTTTGTTATGACGTTAGAAGAATTGGAAAGAAAGTCTGAAGCGGAAGGTCTTACCGTTGAGGAAGTTATGGAGTATCAAAAGCTTGTAAAGCCCGTGCATCACGTTTACGGAAAATACGGAACGCTTGCCAAGCACTATATTGAAGAACATAACTTTGGTAAATTGTTGAGTTTGGTAGGGCATCTGCCCGAATATCTTCACGGCGTTGATAAAGCGGCAAACGATCTCTATGACGTTATGTATGAAAAGTTGTCCAAAGACGAGAGGTATAAACGGACGGGGAACTATCTAGAAGACGTGCGTCGTAGGGAAGAAATAAACCATCTTATCGAAGAAGAAATCTTAAACGAAATCGTCTACGTCGATTAAGGAGATTTGTTATGGTTACAAGAAAAGAAGATACTCCGCAGAGGATAGCCAACAGGAAGTACGAGGAGAGGAACAAAGAAAAGCGTCAGGCGGCGAGCGGTAATTTTCAGACTATGATACCAAGAGAGCTGTATGACGAAATCAATGCGTTTTTAAAGAAACGCAAAATGACTAAGGTGGACTTCATTAAAAAGGCTTATGACTATTTGAAGTCAACCGACAACAGCGGAATATAGTTTGAATACAAGCTATACTTAATACACCCGTAATGCCGGGAAATAATAAGGAGAAAAATGATTGAATAGGGCATCCGTATTTATCTTTCCGTTAAAAGTGCGGATAATCCCCTATAAAATAAAAATTAAGGAGAATTGAATTATAAGGAATTAAAAAAGGATGAAAAATTAAATAGCGAAGTGGAAAATCAAGGTGGCTACACAGCCCAAAGCGTAGAGAAGATCGACAAGTCAAAAATAAATATGGAGGTGTTAAATAAGATTATCGCGTTTAAGATGTTAGAAATTATGCGTGATAACGAAATGATTGACGAGCGAGAATACGCTAAAATCGAAAAGAAGCGTACGCAGTTTGGGGAAAGCGTAGTAAAGCAAAATAAATTATTCAAAGGAGGCGATTTAACTTGATTGAAAACGGAATGGTAATGCCCACTAACGTTAATTTTAACAGGGCAAGACAAAGAAAAGTGGTTTTCTACGGACGAGTAAGTACCGAGCACGAAGCGCAACTGTCTGCTTTGGAAAATCAAATGCAATGGTATGACGACGTGGCTAATAGAAATCCTAATTGGTATGTTATTAAGAAGTATATCGACGAGGGGATTACGGGAACGCAAGCGAAAAAGCGACCTGCATTTTTAAGAATGATACAGGACGCAAAGCAGAAAAAGTTCGATTTAATCGTAACGAGAGAAGTTTGTCGTTTTGCAAGAAATACGGTTGATACGCTCGTGGTTACGAGAGAACTGAAAGAGTACGGCATTGAAGTCTATTTCGTAGAAGACAACATTTGGACGATGGACGGAGACGGCGAACTCAGGCTGACGATTATGGCAACGCTTGCGCAAGAAGAAAGCAGGAAGATTTCCGAGCGTGTTCGTGCGGGGCAGAAAATCAGTAGAGACAAGGGCGTTTTATACGGAAGCGGTAACATTTTAGGTTATGATAGAGACAAAGCGAAAGGAACTTACGTAATAAACGAAGAACAAGCCGAAACGGTGCGTATGATTTACGATATGTATTCTGCCGGCAAAGGAATCTCGCAAATTCGTGACGAAATGATACGCCGTAAAAGAAAAGATAGTTCGGGGTTAGTCAGATGGGAAAATTCAAAAATATCACGAATACTACATAACTCAACCTACAAAGGCTATCCTGCGTACTTAAAATCACGAAGAAACAATTTTCTTGACCAAAAAATTATTATAAACCGTGACGAAGATACCTATCTTTACGTAAAAGGCGATTTTGAGCCGATTATATCCGAAGAGCAATGGGATAGATGCAAGCAGATAAGAGAACAACGTACAAGGTATAGCAAATTCCGCACGGAAAACGGGGAGGTGCTTCACAAAACGGGTATTCACGAAAGTGGCGACGTCTGGACGAAGAAGTTAAAGTGCAGATGCGGTTATAAAATGCGCAAAAACAAATGGCGTAAGAATAAAAACGGCGAAGTTATTTACGGGTACAAATGCTATAATCAACTCAACAACGGTTCTAAGGATATCAGGCTTGAAGCAGGGATTGACGATGCAAAAACTTGTAATCTGAGAGAAATATGCGATTGGAAATTAGAGATGATGGCAAGGCATATTTTTGCAGGGTTATGGGGTAGCAAGAAAGATATTCTGAACAACGTGTCGTCTTTATATCAAATCGGTGTGTTTGAAGAATATCAAAAAGCAGCGGAAATCAAGGCAACGGTTGATAAAGAGATAGCAAAGTTAGACGAAAAACTCAAACGCTTAACTCGTATGCGCTTGGAAGATGAAATCCCAAAAGAATCTTATTTGGAACTCAAAAAGGAAATCGAGCAAGAGAAAATCGAACTTTTGGGCAAAAGACGTCTTCTTGAAGCAGGAATGGTTCCAAACGAGGACGGGGAAGAAGAGCCTGCGAAAAAGGTGGAAGATTTCCTATTATCAAAGATGGATTTTACCGAACATTATATTGATAGGGAAGTGATTAATCAGTTCGTTCATACCATTGTTCCCGTGACGGAAACGTGTTTTAATTGGTATATGAATTTTGACTTAATTGACAAGCCTGACGATATGAAAAAGTTGGTATGGGAGTTTACGATTGATTATAAAGGGGCAAGGTCGTATAGAAAGGAAAAAGACGGTATGCTACGACCGAATCAATGGCAGGATTTAACGGTAAGGGTGTTTATATAACCAAAGAATGATAAGGGAAAAACTTAAAAAAATTAAAATTGAATACAACTGCTACGGCGGAAAAATATTCGGGATATAGTCTTGCGATAACAGCGTACTGCCAGACCTGCAATCGGTCGCACAGGGCAAAAGATAACGAGCACAGGCGAATATAAGAAATCCCCGTAAATAAACGGCGGCAAAATTCAAGGCTTATGCTTTTTAGGCATAAGCCTTTTTTATGTGATTTTTTGTCGGTTTGCAGGCAAGGCGCTGCGGAGCGGTTATTAAACGACGTTTCGGTAGTTGCGGCGTTTCAAGGCGTTTGTGTTTTAAGTCCGAGTGTGGTATAATCGACAAACAGGAGTAAATATGAGTTATACTGCTTTAACCGTTCTCGGTTTTTCATTGATATTTTTATCCACGACGCTCGGCTCGTCGCTGGTGTTTTTCTTCAAAAGAGAAATTTCCGAAAAGCTGAACACGCTTTTTTTGGGTTTTGCTGCGGGAATTATGATAGCCGCGTCCGTATGGTCGCTGCTTATTCCGTCAATCGAGGCAGCCTCGGACTGGGGAACATGGAGCTTTGTGCCCGCCGCGACGGGGTTTGTCGCCGGCGGACTCTTTCTTGTGCTTCTTGACAAAATAGTTCCTCATTTCCACAGCGGAACAAACGAGGACGAGGGGCCGCAGACCTCCTTGAACAAGCCTGTCAAGATGTTTCTTGCGGTCACAATTCACAATATTCCCGAAGGACTTGCAGTCGGTTTCGCATTCGGAGCGGCAGGCGCGCTTGGCACGGACGCTGCGTATGTTTCGGCGCTCGGGCTTGCGCTCGGCATTGCGATACAGAATTTTCCCGAGGGCGCGGCGGTGTCCCTTCCGTTGAAGCAGGCGACGGGAAGCAGGGGCAAGGCGTTTGCCTTCGGCGTAGGCAGCGGAGCGGTTGAACCCGTTTCGGCGGTTTTGGGATATTTTCTTGCCGCGTATCTGACAGCCGCGCAGCCTTGGCTGCTTGCTTTCGCCGCAGGAGCCATGATTTTCGTGGTTGTGGAAGACCTGATACCCGACGCAAAGCTTGACGCGCACCCTCACCTCGGAACTTGGGGAGTCATGATAGGCTTTGTCCTTATGATGGTGTTGGACGTCGCGCTGGGATGATAAAAAACAGTCACGAAGCGGCGGGAAAGTTTTCCGCATATTTTCCGAAAAGAGGCGCAAATGGAAATTGAAAGAAAATTTTTGATTCCCGACGTTTACGTAAAGGAGCTTTTCGAGCGCGATGCCGAGCGCTTGGAAATAGAGCAATATTACGTGACGGTCGGAACAACAGAGGAAAGGTATCGCAGAATCAACGGCGACTGTTTTTTTGCGGTGAAAAGGGACACCGGTTCTTCCCTGTCGCGAGTAGAAACGGAGACGCCGTGCGGCGGAAATGATTTTGAAAAAAATTTGCCCGAAAAAAAGGGGAGAATTATACAGAAAGAAAGACATATTTTGCGATATGAAAATTTAAAAATAGAAATGGATTTTTATAAGGGAGAGCTGTCGGGGCTTGCAGTATGCGAGGTGGAGTTTGACGACGAGAATCAGGCGAAGGAATTTTTGCCGCCGTATTTTTTTGGCAAGGAAATAACCGGCGACGCAAGATACCGCAACCGCAATCTGGCGTTGAACGGTTTGCCCGATACTTAAAATCCGGATTTTTTCGACTCTGAAAAAATTGACGGGTTTTTAGGGGAATTTTAATTTTTTTGCCGAATATTTAATTGTAAGAGCTTGCAAATGGCTAACGACGCGGTCTGGAACAGATTTATATCGGAATTGCTTGACAAAAACGATATAGTGGACGTCATATCCTCTTATATCGACGTCAAGCCTAAGGGCAGAGGCTATTGGGCGCTTTGTCCTTTTCACAATGACAGAAATCCCTCGCTTTCAATCAATCGCGAGGGACAGTATTTTCATTGCTTTGTCTGCGGCGTCGGCGGAAACGCCATCAGATTTATCATGAAATACGAATCCTGTTCTTTTATGGAGGCGGTGGAAACGCTGGCAAAACGCGCGGGACTGGAAGTGCCCGACAGAAGCGGCGGAGACGACGCTGCTTATGAGCGCAAAAAAAAGGAAAGACAGATTCATTACGACGTCTGCCGCGAAGCCGCGCGTTTTTACCATGCCTCTCTTATGTCGGAAAAAGGACTTGCCGCAAGAAAATATCTCGAAAACAGGGGAATCGGTTTGTCCGCCGTCAGGCGTTTCGGCATGGGCTACTCGCCCGATTGGGATTCGCTTAATTTTTATTTGAAAGACAAGGGTTTCAAAACAGAGGATATACACAGGGCGGGCGTTCTGAACGTCACCAAAAACGACCGCGCTTACGACCCGCTGAGCGGGAGGATAATTGTACCCATTGTCAATATGGCAGGCAATGTTGTGGCTTTCGGCGGCAGAATTTTCAACGGCGAGGACGCCGCGAAATACAAAAATACCGTCGTTACGGACATTTTCGACAAGAGCAAAAACCTGTTTGCAATCAATCTCGCAAAAAAATGCAAGCAGGAGGGGAGACTCAAATACGTAATAATAGTCGAAGGCTATATGGATGCAATAAGCCTTTATCAGGCGGGCTTCGATATGACGGTCGCAAGCATGGGCACCGCACTGACGAGCGAGCAGGCGAGACTGGTTTCGAGGCTTACAAAGGATGTTTACATATGCTACGACGGAGACAAGGCGGGACAGGCGGCAACTCTGAGGGGGCTGGATATTTTAAAGAAAGAAGGCTTGAACGTCCGCGTTATGTCTATGCCCGACGAAATGGACCCCGACGACCTTGTCAGAAAAAGAGGGGCGGAGGCGTTTGAAAAGGCTTTGGAGGCGGCTGTTCCCCTCACCGATTACAAGCTTGAATGCGCGTGGAGGGAAAGCGGCGCGGACAAGGTCAACGGAGAGGAAAAAAAGCGGGAAGCGTTCAGAACCTTTGCCAAAAACGCCATTGCCGTGTTGAAGCCTCTGGACAGCGTGGAGCAGGACTCCTATCTCGGACTCATAAGGGACAGGACGGGGCTTTCATACGATATGTTGAAGCGCGAGCTTGTTGGCGGCAGTTCAACCGAAACGGCGGACGATTCGGGCGTCTTAGACGGGCGCAATGCCGTCGCGGACAATCTGTTGAATTTTCTTACGGCAGAGGACAGGGCAATGTACTTCGTGCTGGCAAGCTGCCTTATGCGCAAGGATTATGCCGCAGGCTGTGCCGTTCCCCAAACGGACAACCCTTTTTTCCGTATGGTTGCGGATTATCTTGCCGAATGCAAGAGCTTAGGCAAGCAGCCTGTTTTCGGCGAGCTTTACGCGCTCGAAGGTATTGACGCCTTTTCGGAGGAGCTAAAAAGATTGGTTTCGGTGCAGTTTAACGATGCCGATTCAGACGCGGAATACTTTGCCGACTGTTTGTCCGAATTGAACAAAATTCGGCTCAGAAGTCAAATAAAGGCGTTAAGCGAGGCATACGAGGCGGAGAAAGACCAAGCAAGAAAAACTTCAATCCTTGTCGAGCTGTCCGCACTGACGCGACAAAAAACAGACAATAACTAAAGGAGAAATATATGGAATTCAACGAAGCGGCAATGAAAGAAATTCTTACCGCGCTCAAGGAGGTAAGCTCCAAGGGCTTCGTGACCTTCGACGAGGTGGAAAACAATCTCGACAAAATGAAATTCGACCTGACGCCGGAGCAATACGCGGAGCTGTACAAGTTTCTTGAAGACAACGGCATAAGCGTGACGGACGTGGTGTCTGACGACCTGTTGACAAAGGGAGTCATTGACATAAGCATTGACGACCCCGTCAAAATGTATCTCAAAGACATAGGCAAGGTGCCGCTGCTTTCCGCCGAGGAGGAAACGGAGCTTGCGCGTCGTATGCAGGACGGAGACGAGGAGGCGAAAAAATTGCTCAGCGAAGCCAACCTGCGTCTTGTCGTCAGCATTGCCAAGCGTTACGTCGGCAGAGGTATGCTTTTTCTCGACCTGATTCAGGAAGGCAATCTGGGACTGATGAAAGCCGTGGAAAAATTCGACTATACAAAGGGCTTCAAATTCAGCACCTACGCCACCTGGTGGATAAGACAGGCTATTACGCGCGCCATTGCCGACCAAGCGCGCACGATAAGAATACCCGTACATATGGTTGAAACCATAAACCGTCAGATAAGAGTCAGCCGCGCGCTCTTGCAGGAGCTGGGGCGGGAGCCTACTCCTTCCGAAATAGCCGAAGCAATGGGCGTACCCGAAGACAAGGTTGTGGAAATTCAGAAAATCGCGCAGGACCCCGTCAGTCTCGAAACGCCGATAGGCGAGGAGGAGGACAGCCACCTCGTGGATTTTATAGAGGACGACAAAACCATAGCGCCGGGAGACGTTGCGGCTTACGCAATGCTAAAGGAGCAGCTTATCGGCGTGCTGCACAAGCTCACTCCCCGCGAGGAAATGGTGTTGCGTCTGCGCTACGGCATAGACGACGGCAGGGCGCGCACGCTTGAGGAGGTGGGCAGAGAATTCAACGTCACGAGAGAGCGTATCCGTCAGATAGAGGCAAAGGCTCTGCGCAAGCTGCGCCACCCGTCCAAGAGCAAAAAGCTTAAAGACTTTTTGGAGTGAAATGACTCCGAGACTGAAAAGAATCGTAGAGCTGCTGCCTGTTTCCGACGAGCTGTTCGACGTCGGCTGCGACCACGGCATAGTGGGAGTTTCAGCTCTGCTTTTAAACAAGACGCAAAAAACGGTTTTTACCGACGTGAGCCGCAAGAGTCTCGAAAAGGCGCGCAGACTTGCGGAAAGCAAAGGCGTCCTTTACAAAAGCGAATTTCTTTGCGGAGACGGATTTTGCGGCAGGCGGGCGCATACCGCGGTGATTGCCGGTATGGGCGGGCTGGAAATTTCCAAAATTCTCGGGCAGGCGTCAAGGCTGCCCGACAAGCTTGTTTTGCAGCCTATGCGCGGCGTGCCCGAGCTGCGCGAAAAGCTGTCGAAAAATTATTTTTTTCATGTCGATGAAATTTTTTTCGACGGCAAATTTTATTACCTGATTTATGCCGAAAGAGGCTCTGACAACCTTACCGAGCTTGAAATAAAATACGGCAAAACCAATTTAAGACAAAAAACCGTCGATTTTCACAATTTTTTGTTTGAGGAGACGGTCAAATGTGATAAAATATTAGCTGACGGAAATCACGTGCCTCGGGTGGAGGAGCGAAAAGCCGAGCTTGATTTCCTTCTGTCAGATTGGAGTACAAAATGAATGAATACATTTTACAATTTCAGCAGCTGGATTTGAAGCTGCGCAAAATCGAGCAGGAGCTGGGGGCTACCGAGGAAAGACGCCGCAGCAAACAGCTGCATCAATATCTTAAAGAAAGCGAGGAAAAGCTCAAACAGCTCGAGGAGCACGCCGAGCAGCTTTCTTTAAGACTGGACAAGCTCAAAGACAGCTATGCCGAAAACAAGGAATTGATTGCCGAGTACGCCGCCGCCGTCGACAAGAGCATAGACCTCGACGAGCTGAACTATCTCAACAAAAAATTCAACGATTTGAGCAAGACGGTTTCGCTTTTAGATAGAGACATGGCGGCGCTTTTGAAGGACATGGAGGATACCTCCGCACAGTTCGAGGAATACAGACAAAAGCTTCCCAAAGCCAAAAAGCAGTACAGCGAGGCAAAAAGCAGCTTCGACGAGGTGAGAAAGAGCAGGGAGCCGGAAATAATAGAAATAAGAAAAAAGATGGCTCAGGCAGAGAAAAAAATTTCGCCGGAGCTGCTCGAAAAGTACCGCAAGCTCAAAAGTCAGGGGGTTTATCCGCCTTTTGTCAGCCTGTCGGGCGAAAATCAGTGCGGCGGCTGTCGCGTCGATATGCCCATGTCTTTGGTGTCAAAGCTTTCCGACAAGGGCTACATCGAATGCGAAAATTGCCACAGAATTATTTACAAATCGGAGTGACTGCCGCTTAAATCGGAGAAAAAATGGAAAAAGAAAACAAAATTGTTCTCAAAAACGAAAGAAACGGGCACGTAAACAAGCTGGTAAACGAATTGGGCAGCTGGGGCTTTTTCAAGGTTATTTACCGCAACGATATGCTGAAAATTCTCGGCATGAACATACTCATGCTGATTTTATTCGTGCCTGTCGGTTATCTTGCTTACAGATATCTTATACAGGTGTCGCAGTTTACGTCACGACTGCCCGTTGGCAACGCAATCGGCTTCGGCTACGCGCCGTGGCTTGGCGTCGGCGCTGAAATATCAAGACTCACAAATCTTGCCATGTCGGAGCTTTTGCTGTGGATGCTGGCAGCAGGCGCCGTGGTAGGGCTGTCGGTTGCCGGCGGCATGGCGATAATAAGGGATTCTTTCTGGACGGGCCGTCTCAAGGTTTTCAAGGCCTTCGGGCGCGGAATCGTTGAAAACGGCGTTGCGTGCGTCGTTTGCTTTGTTCTGCTTGTGGGCTGTGTAAACGGCATTTACCACGCCTCCGTCGCCATGAGGGCTTTTCCCGCATGGGCAAGCGTTCTTTTGCAGGTGGTTATGTGGCTTGCGTTGGCTTTTCTGACGCTGTATGTCATGACCTTTTTAAGCGTCAATTCCACATACAAGCAATCCGTGGGAGTAAATTTGAAGAGTGCGTGGCATATACTGATGCGCTATATCGTATCGACGATTTTCAAATTTATCATTGCTTTGCTTCCCGTAGCGTTGCTTTTGCTCACCTTCGGCAATGTAATATTCTCGTTTGTCATAGCTGTTTTCGCAATCTTCGGTTTCTTCTACGTGATTTTCGTATGGCAGAGCCACATGATGATTATTTTTTCCATTTACAATCCAGTGGAAAAAATCAAGATTGTAAAAAGAAAAACGCAGCAGCCCAAGGCTCAGGCTGAAAACAAAACGGAAAATCAGACGGCTTGACTCAATGAGAAACGACAAAGGCAAAAACGGAGTTTTTTCCGCCTCCAACGAGCTTATGCTGGACAAGGCGGACGCGCTTATAGAAAAGGGACAGTATGTCAAAGCTGTCTCTTTGATTCGCCGCGCGCTGGAAAACCAACCCGCTTCCTTTGAAACAAAGCTGTTTCTTGCCGAGGTTTATCACGATATGGAGCTTTACGCGCTGTCCAACAACGTGCTGTTCGAGCTTATGCGCAAAGAGCCCAAAAATCCGGACGTTCTGCTTTTGCTCGGCAAAAATTATCTGGAGCTTAACGAGCTTTCTCTTTGCGGCTATTATTTCAAGCTTTATTCCGAAAACAACGCCGAAGCGGAAATCACGCTCGAGCCGGAAAGAATACAGGCGGTTCGCGGCGGACTTGAGCTTGTCCATCCCATGACCAAACGTCGCGCCGATTTGTTGCAGCAAAAGGCGGGTATGCTGATTAGAAACGACAGACTTGACGACGCAAAAAGCATTTTCGAGGAGCTTGAACGCAATTTCCCCGACGAGATAGCTTACAAAAACAACACGGCTTTTACCGATTTGCTGCTAAACGATTACGTCGGAGGGGAGAAAAAGGCGCGCGACGCTTTGAGCCTAAAACCCGACGACCCGGTAGCGCTGTGCAATCTCGTGACGGCTCTTTATATGGCGGGAAAGAGGGAGGAGTTAAAAAAGTACGCCGAAATTCTTGCAAAGTGCGAAACGGAAGAGCCTGTTGAGATTTTTAAAATCGCTACCACCTTCTGCGAAATAAAATTCGACGAGGAGGCTTTCGTATGGCTGGAAAAGCTGCTTAAAGGCTCTCCTTACGAGCTGGATATGCTGTTTCTTTACGGTTTTGCGGCTTTCAATTGCGGCAAATACGAAAAGTTCGAGGAAGCGCTCACCGACATAACTACAATAGACGAATCCAACGCCGTAGCATGGTTTTATCGGAAATTTATGGACGGATTTTATGAAAATTCCGGACGTTCACGCTACAAGCGGCTGGATTATTATCCCCAAATCCCGCTTACGGCGGCGCAGCGCTATTCGACGACGCTCAAACAGCTGCCCGATTTGTTCGGGATATGGAACGACGAGGATTTGTTCAGAGTGGTGGAGTGGGCTTTGAGATATACGAACGACGCCGAGCTTCACGAAAAGGTGGTGTCCAATTTAAGCCGCACCTCGCCCAAGCCCTGCACGGCTTATTTCAAAAGTCTGCTTATAAGGGACGAAGTTTCGCTGTATCTCAAATCGCTGATAATAAAGGCGTTGATGGAAATGGGAGTTTACGGCAGGTTTCATCTTGTCAAGGACGGCTATTTCACTTGGGTTGACATACCCAAAAATCTGCCCTTCGTCCTGAGAGACAGCGTGATTATCGCCGTTTCGCGCATGAGCGTGGAGTTTATTTACGAAAAAAACTTCGTGTCCAAAATCGTAAGCAAAGCTTTGGAAATTCAGTCGGATATACTCGACGAGGGCATGGAGAATTTCCGCGTCGACGACAACACCCTTGCTGCGGTGATATGCCGTGCGTGCGGCTTTGAAGGCGTGACGGATCAGGAGCTTATGCGTATTTTCGACACGGATTATTTCAAGCTTTTGCGGCAGACGGAAATTTTGTTTGCAAACAAATAAAAAGAGCCTTTTCTCAATATAATACAGCATGAGAAAGGTTCTTTTTTTATTTGCCGACGCGGCGGTGATAGTGGGCGGCGTCATAGGCGCGGGATTTGCCTCGGGAGAAGAGGTGGCTCTGTATTTTTACGGCAAAAACGCCTTGCTGTCCTCGGCGGTCGCGTTTGTCGTTTTTTTTGCGGTATTCTACGTGTTTCTGTCAATAGGCCGCAAATTTGCGGAGCTTGAAAACAACGTCGGAAACAGTCTTGCCGACAAACCGAATCCTTTTGTGGCAAAGGCGTCGCGCGTTTTTCTCAATTTCAATTATTTTGCGGTGCTGTGCTCGATGCTTGCCGGCGCAAACGTAACCCTGTCCGCCCTGTTCGCCACAAGAAGCATACACTTTGTTTTCGGCGCGGCGACGGCGGCGATATGCGGTCTGATTCTGTTTTTCGATATGAAGGGAATAAGGCGTTTCAGCAATTTTGTGGTGCCTTTCATCGTTGTTCTCATCGTTTCGGTTTGCCTTCTCAATTCCGAATACGGCACGGTTCAAGGCAAGGGAGGCGCGGGAAGCGCTTTTCTGTACGTGTCGATGAACTGCGTGATAATGAGCGGAGTTCTTTTGGGCATCGGCGGAGAAAGAAAAGCGAACGGATTTTGGCTGTCGCTGATTTCGTCGTTTGTGCTGTCCGCTTTGCTTTATCTGATTATACTGCGCGTCAACTCTGTCGACAGCTCCGTGACAATGCCGCTGCTTTATTACGCCTATCTGGTCGGCTCGGAAACGGGCGCGCTTATGAGCGTGGTTATATATTTCTCCATAGTAACGACGGTTATAGCCTGCGCGTATCCGCTTGTCGAATGGCTGACGCCGTTGCTCAAATCCAAGGTTTTTGCGCTAATCGCCGTATTTTGTTCCGCTTTGGCGGTGTCCCTTGTAGGTTTTTCCGGTATAGTAGGCTATGTCTATCCCTTAATTTCCGTTTTGGGCGTGTTGGTTATAGCAACCTACGCCGCGTTTCTGATTTATATCAAACGCTCCGAAAGGAAAAAAAAGCGCGCCCTTTGACGGGGCGCGATTTTTTCAGTTGTTTTTCCACTTTACAAGGAATTTTTCCATCAGGGCGACGACCAGATACATGATTGCGGCGAGTACGCACAAAACTACGGTACACGCCATCACCAAATCCAGCTTGAATACCTGCCCGCCGTAAACGATTAGGTATCCCAGACCTGCCTTGCTGTTGAGATATTCTCCCATGATAGTGCCCACCCAGCTTAAACCGACGTTTATTTTAAGCGTGGACAAAAGCGTCGGAATGTTGGAGGGAAATACCAGTTTGGTGAAAATCTGGAATTTCGAGGCGTTCATGGTTTTGAGCAGAAGCACCTTGTCGGGGCTTGTTCCGATAAAACCGTTCAGCATGGAAATTGTAGTGATGATTACCGAAATCAGGACCGCCATCGTCACGATGGCTTTTTCTCCCGCACCCACCCAAATGATGATGATGGGTCCCAGCGCTATTTTGGGAAGACTGTTCAAAACCACAAGATAGGGTTCAAAGATGTCTTGAAGAGATTTCGACCACCACAGAACGACCGCAACCAGGGTGCCGAGCACGGTGGCAATGAGGAAACCGAGCACGGTTTCTTTTGTGGAGACGAAAATGTGCTTCCACAAATCGCCTGTCTGAGACAGCGCTCCCAGCTGTTTCCAGATTCTGGAAGGGGAGCTGAAAATAAATGCGTCTATCCAGTTGAACCTGGCGGCGAGTTCCCACAGCAGCAAAAACAGAACAAGAAATCCTATCTGGCAAGCAAGGACCAATACCTTGCGAAGTCTGGTTTTTTTCAAAAACCTTTTGTGTTCAATCGATAGCTGCCGATTTTGTTTCATAATTGTTTAATTCCTGCCAAATTTGTTCGAATTGCACGGAAAACGTGCTGTCTTCACGTCGTTTGAGCGGCGTTGAAATATGCTCCAAATGAGTAAAGTGAACTCGTTTTACCGAGGCAGGTCTGTTCGTCAGTACGATTATTTTGTCCGCCATGCTGATGGCTTCGGAAATGTCGTGCGTCACCAGCAGAGCGGTCTTTTCTTCCTTTTTGATGATGTCGTAGACGTCGTCGCACACTTGAAGCCGCGTCTGAAAGTCTAATGCCGAAAACGGTTCGTCAAGCAGCAGAACGTCGGGGTCAAGCGCGAGTGTCCTGATAAGAGCCACCCTCTGTCTCATACCGCCGGAAAGCTGGCTGGGATAATACTTTTTGAAATCCTTGAGATTGTATTTTTCCAACAGGTTTTCGATATGAGCCAGAGCCTCGGGGCTGGATTTTTTTTGAATTTCCAGCCCGAGAATTATATTTTTGTAAATTGTTCTCCACTCGAAAAGATGGTCGTGCTGCAACATATAACCGACTTCGTTGTTTACCTTTTCCACTTTGCTTCCGTTTAACAGAACCTCCCCGAAGGTCGGTTTCAGAATGCCGGCTATTATGGACAGGATAGTGGTTTTGCCGCAGCCGCTCGGACCTACGATAGCGACGAACTCGCCTTTGTTTACGTCAAAGGACAGGTTGTCAATCGCTTTGGTCTCATCGGTTTTCGTATAGTAGGTCATCGAGATGTTGTTAAGAGAAAGCGTTGCGCTCAAATTGCTCTACCTCCGCAAAAAGTCCACATAACATTATATTTGTTTTTCGCGTCGGAGTGTGCACCGGCTGACGATGTTACCTGCCGATTTTGTCCGCTATGCTGTTGTCGATGACCTTTGAAAACTCAATTCTGTCGGAAAGCTCTCCCGCATTCTGCATTATATCCTGCATACGGTTGAAGCTGTCCTCCGTCATGGAAGGATAAATCACCCAGCTGTCGTTTGCTCTGTAATTGCCGAGCGCCGAGGCTATGGTGTCTTTGTCCGAGCCCTCAAAGTAGGGCAGAAGCAGCTCGGCTATGGAAGCGTTGTCATGGCTCAAAAGATATTGAGTGGCGCGGTAAATACAGTCAAGATATTTTTCAAGCTTTTTGGTATTGTTTTTGATATATTCCTGAGTGGCAACGAAGCACGTGTAGGGGACTTCGCCGCTTTCCGCACCTATGGATTCCACGATAAAACCGCTTTTTTCCTTTTCAAGCTCCGACGCCGTCGGTTCGAACAGAGCAACGTAATCTCCCGTTCCGCTCACAAAGGACGGTCCGGTGAGAGCGAAGGGCACGTCGTAGTTCATGGTGATGTTTTCGCCGTCTCTGTAACCGTGCTGATTGAGCACGTACTGAAGAGTCATTGCGGGCATACCGCCGCGTCTGCCCATTATGATTTCCTTGCCCGCGAGATTGCTCCAATCGAAATCGGGTTCGAACTCTCTGCCGACGAGAAAGCTGCCGTCGCGCTTTGTCAGCTGCCCGAAGACGACGGGATAGTCCTGCCTGCCTTGCTGGTAAACATACAGCACGGTTTCGGGGCCCAGCAGGGCGATGTCCGCCGCGCCCGTGACGACCGCGGTCATGCTCAGGTCGGAGCCTTGCCCGTTTATCAGCTCTATTTCATAGCCTGCTTCCTCGAAGTAGCCGAGAGCCATTGCAAGGTATTGCGGGGCGTAAAAAATAGAGTGAGTAGTTTCGTTGACGATTATCTTGTTGTCGTCGTTGTTGTCGCAGGCAGTCAAAGGCAGCGCGACGAGAATCAACGCCAAAACCACGAGTAAAATTTTTTTCATTCAAACCTCCTGAATTTTGAATTTTTAGGCAATAACAGTTTATTCTCCCCGAAAAATTACTGTGAATCGGTAGCAAAACAAAGGCTTGATGTGGTATAATCCTTTTTAATACGGAGACAAATTTGTATGGATATGGAAAAGGTTTACGAGCCGCAGAAATTTGAATCGGACATATATGCGCAATGGCTTGAAAAAGGATATTTCACGCCGGAAATAAACAGGGACAAAAAGCCGTTTACCATAGTTATACCGCCTCCGAACATCACGGGGCAGCTGCATATGGGGCACGCTTTGGACAACGCGGTGCAGGACTGCCTTATTCGTTACAAGAGAATGCAGGGCTACTGCGCGCTGTGGCTGCCCGGCACCGACCATGCGTCCATTGCAACCGAGCTTAAAATCGTGGAGCAGCTGAAAAAGGACGGGCTTGACAAACAGGACGTCGGCAGGGAAAGGTTTTTGGAGCTTGCCTGGGAGTGGAAGGAAAAATACGGCGGCAGGATTGTGGAACAGCTCAAACGTTTAGGCTCTAGCTGCGACTGGAGCCGCGAAGCGTTTACGCTTGACGAAAAGCGCAGCAGGGCGGTTCGCCACGTTTTCAAAAAGCTTTACGACAAAGGGCTTATTTATCAGGGCGACAGGATAACGAATTGGTGTCCCGAGTGCGGCACCGCACTTTCCGACGCCGAAGTGGATTATTGCGAGCACAGTTCCCATCTGTGGCATTTCAAATATTTTACGGACGACGGCAGAAGCATAACCTTTGCCACCACCCGTCCCGAAACAATGCTCGGCGACACCGCCGTGGCCGTCAATCCCGATGACGGGCGATACGCGGATTTTGTGGGGCATACGGTAAAGGTGCCGTTTGTAAACCGCACAATACCGATAATCGCCGACAGCTATGTGGAAAAGGATTTCGGCACGGGCGTTGTCAAAATCACCCCCGCGCACGACCCCAACGACTTTGAAGTGGGTTTAAGGCACAATCTTGAAATCTTGCGCGTCATGAACGACGACGGCACGATGAACGAAAAAGCGGGCAGTATGTTTGAGGGGCTGACCCGCGAGGAAGCGCGCAAAAAGGTGGTTGCCGAAATGGACAAGCTGGGGCAGCTTGTCAAAATAGAGGATTATACCCACAACGTCGGGGAGTGCTACCGCTGCAAAACCACGGTGGAGCCTGTCGTGAGCAAGCAGTGGTTTGTAAAAATGAAACCGCTTGCAGAGCGGGCGATAAAGTGCGTGAGGGACGGCGAGGTCAATTTTGTGCCCGCGCGCTTTGAAAAAATTTATTTCAACTGGATGGAAAACATAAGGGATTGGTGCATATCCCGTCAGCTGTGGTGGGGACACCGTATTCCCGTTTGGTATTGCCAAAACTGCGGCGAAACAATCTGCGAGGAGGAAACTCCCCGGGTATGCCCGCACTGCGGGAGCGAAAGGCTGCGTCAGGACGAGGACGTGCTGGACACGTGGTTTTCGTCTGCCCTCTGGCCGTTTTCCACGCTTGGTTGGCCGGAGGAGACTGAGGAGCTGAAATTTTTCTTTCCTACCGACGTGCTCGTCACCGCTTACGACATAATTTTCTTCTGGGTTGCGCGTATGATTTTTTCCTCTTTGGAACACATGGACGCGCCGCCCTTCAAGGACGTTTTGATACACGGCATCGTGCGTGACAAGGAAGGGCGCAAGATGTCCAAATCTCTCGGCAACGGCGTGGATCCGTTGGAGTTTATTGACGCATACGGCGCCGATACGCTGCGTTTTTCGCTGCTCAACGGTGTGGCAAGCGGAGGAGATATTCGCTTTTCCGACGACAAGGTAAAAAGCACGCGCAACTTTATGAACAAGATATGGAACGCTTCGCGTTTCGTGCTTATGAATATAGAGGGCGCGGCGTTAAAGCCTCTTTCGCAGTGCAGTCTGTCGCTTGCCGACAAATGGATTCTGACAAAGCTCAACCGCGTGACGGGCGAAGTCAACGAAAATTTTGCAAAATACGAGCTTGGCATTGCGTCGGGAATTATTTACGATTTTGTGTGGAGCGAGTTCTGCGACTGGTACATCGAGTTTACCAAGCCCGTTTTGAACGGAGGCGACGAGGAGGCAAAAATTGCCGCGGCGTCTACTCTCAATTATTGCCTCGACGCCGTTTTGAAGCTGCTGCATCCTTTCGTTCCCTTTATCACCGAGCAGATTTACAAAAATATGCCCGTACATTCGGAAACCATTATGCTGGAGAAATATCCGGAGAAAACCGATTCAATCGAGTTTGAGCAAGAAGCCGAGCTTACGGAAAAGCTCAAGGAGTTGGTGGCTAAGCTGAGAAATCTCCGCGCCGAAATGGGAGTGCCGCCCTCCAAAAAAATCCGTCTGTTTGTCAAAACGGCCGACGACGGCGTAAAAACGACGGGTTTGTTTATTCAGAGGCTTACCAACGCCGAAAGCGTGACCTTTACCGACCGTTTCGACGAAGCCCAAAAAACCGTTTCCGTCATTTGTTCTGCGGGTGAGGTGCGCGTGCCGCTGGGGGATATGGTTGACACGGAAAAGGAGCTTTTGCGGCTTAAAAAAGAGATGGAAAATGCCGACGCCGAAATAAACCGCGTCAAAGGCAAGCTGTCCAATCCGGGCTTTGTCGCCAAGGCGCCCGCGCAGCTTGTGGAAGCCGAAAAGCGCAAGCTGTCGGAGTTCGAGCAGTTAAAAGCCAAGCTTTCTGCGCGCATGAAAGACCTGACCGACTGAAAGCAAAATTTAAAAGAGGGAGCTTAAATAAGCTCCCTCTTTCGTATAAAAAGGTAACTTTTTTTCCATAATTGACATATCTTTCTAAAAGGACGCCGCGGAAACGGAGAAAAAATCCGCGTTGGTTCAAAGCTCGAAAAGGGGAGCGAGATATGCTGCTTGGCACGTTAAAAAAAGACAGGGAAATAAAAGCGCTGCTGCACTGCGCGGACAATCAGCTGGACGCCATGGGCTACACCGAACACAGTTTCAGGCACGTTTCCATAGTTTGTCAGAGAGTGGAAAAAATACTCGCCGCGGTGGGCTGCGACGAAAAGGAGATTGAAATAGGCAAAATAGCGGGTTTTCTCCACGACCTAGGCAATTGCGTCAATCGCAAGGACCATGCCCACAGCGGAGCCATACTTGCCTATACGCTGCTTGTAAAAAAGGGTATGAATTATGCGGACGCAGCCCGCGTCATGGAGGCAATAGGCAATCACGACGAGGAAACGGGACAGGTCGCAAGCAAGCTTTCTGCGGCACTGATTTTGGCGGACAAGTCGGACGTGCACCGCACGCGGGTGAGAAAGCTGAAAATAAGTCAGGACGGATTGGTAGACAAGGACGACATACACGACAGAGTCAATTACGCGGTTGTAATGAGCGATATTGCCATAGACAAGGACGCCGGACAGATAAAGTTTTTGTTTCAGATAGATACGGGCATATGCACGGCGATGGATTATTTTGAGATATTTCTCGACAGAATGAAAATGTGCAAAAAGGCGGCGGAGTATCTCGGCTTCGAGTTTATGTTGGAAATAAACGATTACAGATTGGCTTAAAACAAGGGCGGTTTGAAACAGCGGTTTACGCATAGATAAAAGGAGCGTTGAATTTTACTATTCATCGCTCCTTTTAATAGCGGGAATTTACAAGCCTTTTTCTATAAAGTGCGTCGGGTACGTCTCCCAATATTTTTTGTAAACTCTGTCGGTGTTTCCGTCGAGATTTAACTGATACAATCTGAACGTAACGGGGATATTTTTCGGTTGCCATTGCTCTACATAAGAATACCTATATTGCATACCCAATTTTTGCATTACATAACCGCTTCGGGGATTTTTAATATCGTGAGTAGCGGTAACGTACGGAATCTTATCTTTTTTCAACTGTTGGATAACAGCCCGTCCCGATTCCGTTACAAACCCGTTGTGCCAAAATTCCTTTCTGAGAGCATATCCGAAATCATAACTTTCTTCTGTGCTTGCTTTTATATATCCGATAGGTATATTATCTTGTTTTAAGCAAACAGCATAAAAATAAGCGCTTTCTTTTCGGTATTCGTTTGCAATTCTTTCGTTATAAAATTTCTCGGTTTCCTTTAAGTCTTTCAATACAAACCACGGCAAAAATGTGTTTGCGTCTTCGTCGCCGAGTATTTTGAACAACGCAGGTAAATCCGCTTGCGAAAATTTTCTCAATATCAGTCTGTTTGTTTCAAGTTCAGGCGTATTCATAATTCTTTTAACCGTTAAATTACCTTTTTCTTTTAGACATTATAAAACAAACGGCTTGCAAAGTAAATAAAAAAGCGCGCTTGTCTTGCCTGCAAAGTAAAGCGCGCTGAGTTTATCTGAAAATATCCTATGGAAGTTGAGTCAAAGCCGTCTGTTTTCAACAATTTTCAAACAAAACAAATAACATCACAGTTTTTAAGTTCTTAAATACCCGTATAGATTTTGCCGAGAACGGCTACCGCGATACCGCAGTAAATCATTAGCGAAACGGCGTCTACGATAGTGGTGATAAAGGGACTTGCCACAACCGCGGGGTCAAGCCGGCATTTTTTTGCAATCAACGGCAGAGTGCAGCCTATGATTTTTGCGATTACGACGGTGACGAGCATGGTTACGCACACTACGGCGGCAATGAGGTAGCCGTTTTCGACGGCGTACAGCTTGTCTATGAGCATGAGCTTTCCGAAGCAGACTGCTGACAGCGTAATGCCGAGAAGCAACGACACTCTTAGTTCCTTCCAGATTACCTTTAACGTGTCTTTGAATTGCACCTCTCCGAGAGCAATGCCGCGTATGACGGTGACGGACGCCTGACTCCCAGCGTTGCCTCCCGTGTCCATAAGCATCGGAATACAGCCCGTCAGAATAATACCTATGATTGGCATGTTGAGAGTTTCTTCGTTGGCGTTGATGATTAGACCGGTAAACGTGGCGGAAATCATGAGTATAAGAAGCCACGGCACGCGGTTGAGCCAGATTTTCCAGACGCTCGTTTTCAAGTACGGCTTGTCGTTAGGCGTGATTGCCGCCATAATTTCAAAGTCTTCGGTCGCCTCGTCGTCTATGACGTCCAGAATGTCGTCTATGGTTATTATGCCGACAATTCTGTTTTCGCCGTCAACGACAGGCAGCGAAATAAGGTCGTATTTTCTGATTGTGTGGGACGCTTCCTCCTGAGGCGTATGCGTGTCTACCGAAACTATGCTGACGGTCATAATTTCGTCTACTTTTGTGTCGGGCTGCGCCAAGAGCAAATCCTTGATTGATACGACGCCTTTAAGCCTTCTTGTCGGGTCGGTGACGTAGCAGACGTTTATGGTTTCCTTGTATTCTCCGATTTTTCTGATTCGCGCAAGCGCCTGCTCTATCGTCATGCCCTCCCTGAGGTCGAGATACTCGGGCGTCATTATCGAGCCGGCGCTTTTGTCGGGATAGCGGAGAAATTTGTTTATCAGCTCGCGCTTTTCCGGCTTTGCGGACCTGAGTATTTTTTTGACCACGTTTGCCGGCATTGCCTCGATGATGTCTACCGTGTCGTCTATGAAAAGCTCGTTTACTATGGAGGTGATTTCCTTGTCGGAAGCGGATTCTATTATTTCGCGCTGTTTTTCCGGCGAAACGTAGGAAAACACCTCCGCCGCAGCGTCCGTTTTGAGCAGCCTGAAAACAATCAGAAGCCTGTCGTTGTCAAGCGTTTCGAGAAAGTTTGCGATATCTACGGAATTTATCTCGTCGAGGATTTCGGTCACGAGAGAAAACTTTTTTTCCGCAATCAGGTTTATTATTTCTTCCATTAAAGTTTTCCTCCTTTTCCGTTTTGTCGTTTGCGAAAGAATTTCGCTTAATTATAGCACAAATTTGCGCGTCGGTATACCGAAAAAAGGCAAAAGCGCTTCAAAACGCAATCAAAATCAATGTATGCGTTATTTAACGTCTTTTGTGAATTGACTCCGTAAGCGGGAAAAGGGGAATAATAAATCAACTATTTGCTTTCATTTGTTGAAAAATCAGTCGGATTGTGGTATAATCATCAATACGGTAAAAAGAATTATGAAAAAACCTTCGGACAACACTTTTGCATATATAGCGAGAAATTTTTTCTTTCTGCTTCCGATAGTGGCGCTTCCCGTCGTTTTGCTGACAGTTTTTCAGCGTGAAACGGGGGCTTTCGATTTGTTGGCGGAAATGGCAAAGACGACGGCTCAGACGGGCTCGGTTAAGTTCTCCGACTTTTTTTCCGACCTGTACGCAAAGGTGTCGATTATCAATTTCGACAGATTTGCGGATTGGAACGTTAGCAAGGTGTGGTTCTGGCTTGTTACCGCGATTGTTGTGATGCTCGGATTTTCGCTTACCGTCGCGCATATAGAAAGGCATATGAGACTCGGCGTAAAGGAACCCTTCAAATGGATGTCCATGATGAAGTCCGGCGCTTACAACGCCTTTTTCTATTCCCTGATTATGCTTGTGTTTTACGAGCTGTGCATGGTTGCGCTGAGCAGTTTTATATTGCTCAATTCGCGGATTATGAACGGCTGGTGGGCTTTCGGCATGTCCGTTTTGGCAACCGTCGTCATTTACGCCGTTTTTATCGTCGGATTTTGCTTTTTGCTGCTGACAGTGCCTTCGATGTTTTGCGACGGTTACCGTTTCGGATTTGCGGCGAGCTATTCGATACATCTGGTTGCTCAGCATTTCAAGCGGTTTGTGGGCGTTTTTGCTCTCACGGCGTGTTTGTCGGGGCTTGCGTTGCAGCTGCTTAAACTTGTCATGATGCTTTTGAGCGGAAATATTCCGATACACATACTTCTGTATGCCATACGCGCGCTCAATTATTTGTGGTGGCTTTTGTTTGTTCCCACATACGCAATAAGAAATTATATCGATTATACCGAAGCGTCGAGAAAAGACTTGAAAACTCTTATTTTCGACTGACGGGAGGGTTTTGATGCACAGCAAAAAAATTGTCAGGCTTGCCGCCGTCAACTGGGCGGTTTTCGTAAAAGGTTTTTTGTTTCAGATTTTTACGGTAGGCATTATTGTTGCGGTTTTTTCGCTGATAGTTTCGGATTTTTTCGTGGCTGTCAGCGGCGCCGTCGCGGAGGCGGGGATTCTGGACGCGTTTTCCGGCATGATAAACGGCATTTTCGATTTGTTCAACGGCAAAATTTCCGGAGCCGCTCTCGGCGAAGCAATCGAAAAGTTTTTCGGGACAATCAAAGACTTTTTCGAGCTTGTGCCCGATTTCGCAAGCAACCTCGCGCTTTCCGTCGTGCTTTTCGTCGTGGCGACGACTCTGCTCTATTTTCTGTCGGGCATGACCGATTTGCCTACGCTTTACTGTCTCAACAAATTCATGTCCACAAACAACAGCGGCTTTTATACCTGGTCTTATTTCCGCCAATTCGTAAATTCGCTGTGGTACAACTTTTTGAGAATGGTTGCCGGAGTCGTGATAGATACGGTTATTATCGCGGCGGTCATAGGGAGCGCGCTTTTGTTTTTTGTCAATATCGGCATTGCAGGCGCGGTCATCTCTATTTTGTTTGCTTTGGTGCTGTGCGCGATAAGGGTAAATATTTTTGCTTTTTGGCTGCCGTGCAGGTTGGTTACGGGGGAGAAAATCACAAAATCCTTTAAAGACGGACTTAAAACCTCGCTGGACGGTTTTTGGTGGCTGTTTCTTAACAATCTGATAATAATCGCCGTCTGCGCAGCCGTCTGCTTTGCGCTGGTATTTATATTGCACAACATAATCCTTGCGCTGTGTCTGTGCTTTGTGGTGTTTTGCGTGGCGACCTATTTCCTCAATTGCAGCGCCCTGGTGCATTATTACGAAAATATCGGCAAGCCGTATTTTACCAAAAAGGTCAACATAGGCTTGAGCGACGAAGGATAATTAAAACGGAGAACAAAATGGCATTGGAATTGAACGCGCAGCAGCAGGCTGCCGCAAATTGTTTGGAGGGACCCGTGCTCGTGCTTGCGGGGGCGGGCAGCGGAAAGACGAGAGTGCTTACCGAAAGGATTGCAAACCTTGTGGACAGCGGAGTCAATCCGTATTCCGTATTGGCGATTACCTTTACCAACAAAGCGGCAAACGAAATGCGCGAAAGGCTGTACGCGCGCACCCCTCAGGCGGGCAGAATGACGATTAGCACGATTCACAGTATGTGCGCCCTGATTTTGAGAATGGACGGCGAGCAGCTGGGCTATCGCCGCAATTTTTCAATATATTCCGACAATGATTCGGAAAGAGTTTTAAAAAGACTGTTCAAGGAGCTGGGCTTTGACGACGAAAAGCTGTTGAAGCGCGCTCCTTATCATATTTCCGCCTGCAAAAATTCGGGTATTTCCGCGGAGGAATACGAAAAGGATTATCTCGGCGCGTCGGACGACGGGGAAAAACTGTACAAAATAATGACGGAATACAACAAGAGACTTTTCGAGTCCAACGCCATGGACTTCGACGATTTGCTTTTCAACGTGTACCGTCTGTTCAGGGAGTTTCCGGAGACGCTTGAAAAATATCAACGGAGATATTCTTACGTCAGCATAGACGAATTTCAGGACACCAACCGAGTTCAGTATGAAATTTTCAAAATGCTTGCAGCCTCCCACAGAAACATATTTGTTGTAGGTGACGACGACCAATCGATTTACGGCTGGCGGGGAGCCGACGCCAACAATCTGCTCAAATTCCGTACCGATTTCCCCGATGCGGAAGTTTTCAAGCTGGAACAGAATTATCGCTCCACAAAGAAAATCCTCGACGCGGCAAACAAGATAATTTCGCTCAACGAAAACCGTTTTCAGAAAACGCTCTGGACGCAGAACGAGGACGGAGTACGCGTCGAAACATACACCGCTTACAGCGAAAACGAGGAGGCCGCTTACGTAGTTCAGCAAATAAGCAATCTTGTTTCGTTCGGCAAGTATACGTATTCGGACTTTGCCGTGCTGATGAGAATAAACGCTTTGAGCCGTGTTTTTGAACAGGAGTTTTTGAAATACGGCATACCTTTCAAGGTTTTCGGAGGCTTCAAGTTCTTTGAAAGAAAGGAAATAAAGGATACCGCCGCTTACCTTAGGATTTTGGACAACGAAAGCGACGACGAGGCGTTGTTCAGGATTATCAACACGCCGCGTCGCGGGATTGGAGACACGACGGTGGAGAGGTTGAAACGCTTTGCGTCCGTCAACAATATAAGTATGCTTGAAGCGTTGAGAAGAGCGGATTCCGCCGCCGAAATAAGCAGCGCCGCCAAAATCAAGCTCAGGGAGTTTGCGGAATTGCTTGACGAGCTTAAACGCATGAGTATGGAAATGCCCCTTGACCGTTTTGTGCGCAGCATGGTGGAATTTACACACCTGCGCGCCTGCGAGGAAAAGACCGAGGCGGAAATCAACCGCGTGCTCAATATCGACGAATTTGTTTCGGCGGTCGAGGAGTTCTGCAAGGACAATCCGCAGGCGGGCATTTCGGAATTTCTGCAATCGGTCAGCCTGCAATCAGACCTTGACAAGCTCAACGCTTCGGACAACTGTGTGAGTCTGGCTACCGTGCACGCGGCAAAGGGGCTGGAATTCAAGGTCGTTTTCGTAATAGGTCTCGAAGACGGAATTTTTCCGATAAGCCGCGCCGTATTCGAAGCCGATGAGATGGCGGAAGAACGCAGGCTGATGTACGTGGCAGTCACACGCGCCTGCAACAGACTTTATCTTACGAGGGCGAGAAGCAGATTTTTGAACGGCTCGCGCAAGGAAACGTATCCTTCGAGATTTTTGCGGGAGGTGGAGGAGTTTGTACGTCCCGAAAAGGCAGAGGAACGCAAATCCGACGAAAACGGCGGATACATAACAAACAGACATGGCGCAACGCCTTTGAGAACGCCGCTTTCGGGAGAACAGATTGGCAAATTCAAAGTCGGCATGAAGGTGAATCACAAAATTTACGGAAGGGGAATAATACTTGACGTAAAGGACGGAAACGCCGACGTTGCTTTCGACGCGGTGGGCAAAAAGACGCTTTCTCTGAAAATCGCGCCGTTGGAGATTTTATGACGGAAAAACCCCGAGACACAGAAGCCGCGCTTATCGAAATGCGCGAAGCTGCGGACACGCTCAACAGGTGGGCGAGAGAATATTACGTGCTGGACAATCCGTCCGTTTCGGACGAACGCTACGACGCGCTTTACGACAGACTTGTCCGTTTGGAAAAGACAACGGGAGTAGTATTGGAGGACTCTCCGACAAGACGAGTCGGGGGAGAGCCTCTCAAAGCATTCGAACGCTATCGGCATCTAAAAAGACTTTACTCGCTGGATAAGGCTCAGAGCTTCGGCGAGTTGCGGGAGTGGGTAAACAAAATCGAAGCGTCTTTCGGTCCCGTCGAATTTACGGTGGAGCTTAAATACGACGGACTGACGATAAATGCGACTTACGAAGACGGAAAATTCGTCCGCGCGGCTACACGCGGCAACGGGACGGAGGGTGAGGACGTTACCGAACAGGTGCGCACAATCAGAACGCTGCCGCTGTCCATAAGCTTCAAGGGCAAGGCGGAGTTTCAGGGCGAAGGGATAATGCGCCTTTCCGCGCTTAAAAGCTACAACAGTCAAAATCCCGAAGAACCGTTGAAAAACGCGCGCAACGGCGCCGCCGGAGCAATAAGAAATCTCAATCCGTCGGTCACTGCGTCGAGAAGACTTGACGCGGTGTTTTACTCTGCGGGCTACGGCGAAGAAGACGTAGCCGCCTCACAGACGGAGCTTGTGGACTTTTTGAAAAGCAACGGCTTTGCCACAAATCACGTTTTCGAGCGTGCAAACGGTTTCGACGAGATAAAAAGAATCATAGAAAGAATCGACTCCGAAAGGGACGGATACGATTTTCTTATCGACGGCGCGGTAGTAAAGGTAAACGATTTTGCCTTGCGCGAAAAGCTCGGATACACCGACAAATTTCCCCGCTGGGCGATAGCCTTCAAATTCAAGGCGGAGGAGGTTGTCACCCGCCTTCTGGACGTCGGCTGGCAGGTAGGACGCACGGGCAAAATCACGCCGCTTGCGTTGCTTTCGCCTGTGGAGCTGTGCGGCGCGACGATAAAAAGAGCCACTTTAAACAATGCCGGAGACATCGAGCGCAAAGGGCTGTGCGTCAATTGCGACGTTTACGTGCGCCGCAGCAACGACGTCATACCGGAGGTGCTGGGCATTGCGGAAAGGTTTCCCGACAGCGTTCCCGTAGAAAAAGCCGAGTTCTGTCCCTCGTGCGGGGCGCGGCTTGAGGAAAGGGGGGCAAACCTGTTTTGTCCGAATCGGTCGGACTGCCCCAAGCAGGTCGAGGGCAGACTCACTCATTTTTGCAGCAAAAACGGCTTCGATATAGAAGGCATAAGAGACAAAACCGCAAGACAGTTTATGAATATCGGCGTGCGTTCTCCCGCGGACCTGTTTTCGCTCGACGAGGAAAAAATAAAAACTCTGGACAAGTTCAAAGACAAGAAGGCGTCCAAGCTTGTGGATGCAATCAAAAAAAGCAAGGACGTCAAGCTTGCAAATTTCATTTATGCGCTGGGTATAGACAATGTGGGCAGCGTTACGGCAAAGGAGCTTGCGGAGAAATTCGGCAGCGTGGACGCACTGCGCGCGGCGACAAAGGAACAGCTTTTGGAAATAGACGACGTAGGGGAAATAGTTGCGGAAAGCATAACGGAGTGGTTTTCCGAGCCGTTTAACGGTGCGCTTACGGACAGGCTAAAGGCGGAGGGCATCGACCCGCATTATGAAAACAAAACCGTGCGCGGAGCTTTTTCCGGCAAGCGCGTCGTGCTTACCGGCAGTCTGGAAAATTTTACGCGAAGCAAGGCTTCCGAGCTGATTGAGGAGAGGGGCGGTACGGTTTCTTCGTCGGTATCCGCCTCGACCGATTTGGTGATAGCGGGAAGCGAGGCGGGAAGCAAGCTGGAAAAGGCCGAAAAGCTCGGCATAGAGATAATAGACGAAAACAAATTTATCGAGATGCTTCAAAGCGATTGAAATTCGGACGCGAAAGGTGTTATAATACAATTTAGCGTTGTGACGGAGGTTTATGAATTTGAATTACGACAAACTGTCGCTTTGCGGCGCCGCCGCCGCAATCAGGAACGGAGAAATAAGCGCGGCGGAGCTTAACCGACATTGTCTCGAGGTTGCAAAAAAGACTGCCGGACTGAACGCTTTTGTCGTCATAGACGAGCAATATGTTTTGGAGCAGGCGGCAAAGACAGATGAAAAAATCAGGCGCGGAGAGGATGCGGGCGCGATTGCGGGAGTTCCCGTCGGCGTCAAGGACAATATGGCGACGGAGGTTTTGCCCACCTCCTGCGCGTCCAAATCTCTCCAATCCAATACGATAGAGCGCAAGGACTGCGGCGCGGTAAAAAAGCTGCGCGAGGGGGGCGGCGTAATTTTCGGAAAGACCAATATGGACGAGTTTGCCATGGGCTTTACGGGCACCAACACCGCTTTCGGCGAGGTCTCCAATCCTTACAACAAGGATTACAGCGCGGGAGGCAGCAGCAGCGGCAGCGCGGCGGCGGTTGCGGCGGGCAGCGTGCTCGGCGCGCTCGGCTCCGATACGGGAGGCTCGATCAGACAGCCTGCGGCCAATTGCGGAGTGTGCGGCTTGAAGCCTACCTTCAATTCGGTTTCGAGAGACGGTATGTTTCCGCTTTCCGAAACGCTTGACCATGTGGGGTGTCTTACGCGTAGCGCGCGCGACAACGCATTGCTTTTTTCCGTTTTGAGCGAGAAAAAACGCAGCTTTGAAAATTGCTTTTTAAACGGTGCGGAAAGAGGTCTTAAAATAGCTTTTCTCGATGATTTTAACAACGCTTTTGCGGACGATGACGTTTTGAGGCTCTATTTTGCCTCTGTGGAGGCGTTCAGGCAGGACGGCTTGTCCATGCAGGGGTTGAGTTTTTCCTTTTCAAAGGACATTGCCGAGACTTATACGGTGCTGTGCAGCACCGAGGCCGTCGAGAGCTTCCGTCGTTTCAACAAGCTTCATCCTTTGAGTATTGTGTTGGAAAAATGCGGAAAGGAAGTCAACAAGCGTATCGGCTACGGACTGAAAATATTGAACGACACAAATCGCGCGCCGCTTGAAAAGGCGGCGAAGGTAAGGGCTGAGGTCAACGCGTTTATCGACAGAGTGTTCGAGGGGTGCGACGTGATACTGAGTCCCACGACCTTGCTTGCCGCACAGAGAAAGGACGCCGAGGTTGACAACGAAAAGGGTTTTACCTCCGACCTGTTTTCCATTGTATGCAATCTGACGGGCATACCCGCTTTGAGCGTGCCGTGCGGCTTAGACGGCAGGGGACTGCCCGTAGGGCTTATGATTATGGCAAGGCGCGGACGGGAGGACGACATATACCGCGCGGCGGGATTTTTTCTTAACGAACAGCATGACGGAGAAAATACATAAATGAAAAGCATGACGGGATACGGAAAAGCTTTTGCCGAAAAAGAGGGGCGCAAAATCGTCGTAGAACTCAAAGCGGTCAACCACAGATTTTTAGACCTCAATTTCAAGCTGCCGAGAGCTTTCGCCGCTTTTGAGGACAAGATAAGAAGGATTGTTTCTGCGCGCGTAGTCAGGGGACACGTGGACGTGTTTTTGACCTATGCCGACAACGGCTTGAGACCTAAGCGGGTTGACGCCGATTTGCAGCTTGCCAAGGGCATTCTGGATTGCGCCGAGCTTTTAAAGAACGAGTTTGACTTAATCAACGATTTTCAACTCACGTCGCTTATGAAAACTCCCGACGTCGTCACCGTTACCTTTGACGACGACGCTCCCGAAATTTTGGAGGCTCTTTTGAGCGAGGCGGTTGCGGAAGCGGCGGAAAAGCTTGACGAAATGCGGGTTGCGGAGGGCGCAAGGCTTGCCGCGGACATGTGCGCACGTATCGACGAAATAGAAAACGTTCTCCAGTCGGTAAAGGCGCGCGCGCCCTTTGTCGCCGCCGAGTACAGAAAAAAGCTTGCCGAAAGGATAAGGGAAGCTGTCGGAAATTCGGTGGAAGTCGACGAGGCGCGTCTGTTGAACGAAGCGGCGTTTTTTGCCGACAAGAGCAATATAGACGAGGAAATCGAAAGGCTTGCAAGTCATATCGCGCAGGCGCGCAAAATTATGGCGCAGGGCGGAGAATGCGGCAAAAAATTGGACTTTTTGATTCAGGAGTTCAACAGGGAAACAAATACAATCTGCTCGAAAAGCAACGATTTGAGCTTGACGGAATACGGACTCAAACTCAAAAACGAAATCGAAAAGCTGAGAGAGCAGGTTCAGAATATAGAATAAGGTTGATGACGCGAAAATGATTACTGATGACAAGGGACGTCTGTTTGTTATATCCGGACCGAGCGGAGCCGGAAAAGGAACGGTTTGCGACAGAATAAGAGAGCTTTTGCCGCAAGCGGTGTTTTCCGTTTCGGCAACCACACGTCCTCCGCGCAACGGAGAAAAGGACGGGGAGCATTATTTTTTCGTCAGCAAATCGCGTTTCGAGCAGATGATAAACGACGGCGCGCTGTTGGAGTATGACAGACATTTCGGCAATTATTACGGTACGCCGAAAAAATTCGTTGTCGAAAGGCTTTGCGAGGGCAAGGACGTGATTCTTGAAATAGACGTTGCGGGAGCGTTGCAGGTCAAAGAAAACTATCCCGACTGCCGCCTAATTTTTCTTGCGCCTCCGAGTATCGAGGCGTTGAAGGAGCGGCTTAAAAAACGAAATTCCGAGTCAGACGAGCAGATAGCCGAAAGACTTGCGCGCGTCGAAAAGGAAACGGCAAATTTAAACCGTTACGATTACGTAGTGATAAACGACAGGCTTGACAAGGCTGTTGAGGAAATAATCGAAATTTTAAACAGCCGTCGATAAAGTAAATTTACGGGTTTTACCGTTAAAATAAAGGAGAAAACAGATTATGATTACAAGACCTCCGATTGACGAAGTCGCTCAGAAAGCGGGCAACAAATATCTTCTCTGCACGATAGTGGCAAAGCGCGCCAAAGAGTTGAATATCATGCAGAATCAGGACGAAATAGCCACCAACGTCAAGACTATTTCCTATGCCGCCGAGGAGTTGGACGAGGGAAAAATAAAAGTAGTCAAGGATTGAATATGCTTAAAGGAAAGACAGTCGTCGTAGGCGTCTGCGGAGGGATTGCCGCATACAAGAGCTGCGAGGTTGTGAGCAGATTGAGAAAGCTGGGCGCAGACGTGCACGTGATTATGACGGAGCACGCGACCGAGTTCGTGCGGCCGCTTACCTTCGAGACGTTGTCCAACAATCCGTGCGTTTCGGATATGTTCCGCCGACAGACCGAGTGGGAGGTGGAGCACATTTCGCTTGCGAAAAAAGCCGATTTGTTTGTCGTTGCTCCCGCGACGGCGAATTTTGTGGGAAAATTCGCAAACGGAATTGCAGACGATATGCTGACTACCACGGTTATGGCCACAAAGGCGCCCGTTTTGCTTGCGCCGTCCATGAACGAAGGTATGCTCACGTCCTCCGCGTTCGTCAGGAATCTTGCCCTGTTGAGAGAAACAGGCGTGTCTGTCGTTGACGGAGACAGCGGTTTCCTTGCCTGCGGAGACAACGGCAGGGGGCGCATGGCTGAACCGGAGTCTATATGCGAAGCCGTGTGCCGTATTCTTTGTCCCAAAAGGGACTACGAGGGCAAACGTGTGCTCGTAACCGCCGGAGCAACTCTCGAAAGGCTTGACGCGGTAAGGTTTATCACAAACTTTTCGTCGGGCAAAATGGGGTGCGAGCTTGCGCGCGCCGCCGCGGAACGGGGCGCTTTCGTCACGTTGATTTTGGCAAGGCACACGGTTGAAGCGCCGCGCAATGCGGCTGAAATAATAAACGTCGAAACGACTTTGCAGATGTACGACGAGGTTTTAAAGAGAGCGCCCGAGTACGACGCCGTGATAAAAGCGGCGGCGCCGTGCGATTACGCGCCGGAAAATTTCAGTCCGAATAAAATCAAAACGGAAAAGCTGACCGTCAATTTCAGAAAAAATCCGGATATTGCCGCCGCCGTGGGTAAAAACAAAGGAAACGCCGCCCTGTGCGTTTTTGCGGCGGAAACGGACAATCTGATGCAAAACGCAGCCGCAAAACTCAAAGCCAAAAACGCGGATATGATTGTGGCTAACGACGTTTTGAAAGAGGGGGCGGGCTTTGACAAGGACACCAATATAATTACGATTATAGACAGCGAGGGCGCGACGGAGTATCCGATGATGAGCAAATCGGCAGCCGCCGACGTAATTCTCGACAGATTGAGGCGTTTTGTAAAATGAGTTTTTCGGCTGAAATCCGCAAGCGCAGGTCGATTTCGGTTACGGAGGCATTTGCGTGATATACGAGGTCATAGTGGATATTTCCAACTCTCAGGTCGACAGGGTATTCGACTATCGGGGAGAGGGATACGAAATCGGTTGCAGGGTTGAAGTGCCTTTCGGCAGCAAAAGGATAGAGGGATTTATCGTAGGTCAAAAGAGCGAAAGCGACGTTGACGAAAGCAAAATAAAGGAAATTGTCAGACCTCTCGACGATTTTTGCGCTTTGAGCCGAGAATTGCTTGAACTGTGCGGTTTTATGCGAAAGAAATACCATCTGCGGCAGGTGGACGCTTTGAGACTGTGCATACCCGCCCAAATGCGCAACGGCAGAGTAAAGCCCCTGTTCAAAACGGAAATTTCTCTTGCCGACGGGTTCGACGCTCAAGCGGCGGCAGCCTCTTTGAAAGCAGGCGCGTTCAGGCAAAAGCAGATAATCGAGCGTTTGCAAAAAGAAAAAACAGTGCTTTCGGAGATTCTCGGCAGGGAATACGGCGCGGCGGCGCTAAACGCGCTAAAAAAGAAAGGTATTGTCGCAAGCCGTGAAGTAACCGTCAGGCGCATGCCTTATCGCGGCTTGGAGTCTGAAAGCGTCGCGCATATCCTTACCGAGGAGCAGCAAAACGCCGTCTTTCGTATAGAATCGGCAAGCGGAGTGTATCTGCTGCACGGAGTGACGGGCAGCGGCAAAACAGAAGTTTATATGCGCGTGATAGAGGACGCGGTTAAAAACAACAAAACGGCAGTTATGCTTGTGCCGGAAATTTCTCTTACTCCCAACGTCATGCGGCTTTTCCGCAACCGTTTCAAGGACAAGGTCGCGCTGCTGCATAGCGGTCTGTCTGCGGGTGAGAGATTTGACGAGTGGCATAGACTCAAAACGGGAGAAGCAATGATTGCAGTCGGCGCGCGCAGCGCGATTTTCGCGCCGCTTAAAAATATCGGCGTGATTATCATAGACGAGGAGCATGACGGCAGCTATTTTTCGGAGTCCAATCCGAGATACGACACGCAGGAGGTTGCGGAGTTCAGGCGCGCTTACAACGATTGCGCGCTTGTTTTGGGGAGCGCTACGCCGTCGCTTAAAACTTATTACAACGCGTCCAAAGGCAAGATTAACTTAATCGAGATTAAAAACAGAATAAACAACCGCCCGTTGCCGCAGGTGGACATTGTAGACATGGCGGCGGAGGTCAGAGCGGGCAACAAGGAGCTTTTTTCAAGACAGCTCAAGGAAGAATTGCAAAAGACGGTTGAAGAGGGGCATCAGGCGATTTTGTTTTTGAACCGCAGGGGATACAGCTCATTCGTCATGTGCTCTAAATGCGGGTATGTCGCAAAATGTCCCAACTGCGACGTCAGTCTTACTTATCACAGGGACGAAGACGTTTTAAAATGCCACTATTGCGGAAAAATGTTTCGCTTATTCAAAACGTGTCCCGCGTGCAAAAGCGCCTTTATCAGACAGGGGCGCGTCGGAGACCAACAGGTAGTGGAGTACATACGGAGCTTTTTGCCGGACGTTAAGGTGCTGCGTATGGACGCGGACACGACGCAGGGAAAGGACAGTCACAGAAAAATTCTCGAAGCATTCGGCAGAGGCGAAGCGTCAGTTCTCGTGGGCACGCAGATGATTGCAAAAGGGCACGACTTTCCCCGCGTTACGTTGGTCGGAATTCTCGAAGGCGACCAAAGTCTGTATTATTCCGATTACATGGCGGCGGAAAAAACCTTTCAGCTGTTGACGCAGGTCGCCGGCAGAAGCGGACGGGACAAATCGGCGGGAAAAGTCGTTTTGCAGACTTACAATCCTAGGCATTATTGTCTGCGCCTTGCCGCAAGTCAGGATTATGTAAGCTTTTTCAAACGCGAAATCGCTTTGAGAGAGGCAACGGGCTTTCCGCCCTTTGCAACTGTGGTGCGTTTACTTTACTCCGACGAAAACGGAGAAAAGTGCATTGAGCTTTTAAACCGTCATTACAGCGAAATAGAGCGGTTGAAAAACGTGTACGGGGAGGATTTTCTTTTTTTGCAGAAAATGCGCTGTCCCGTAAAACGAATAGACAAAAAATACAGGTTTCAGATTCTTATGCGTCTGTCCGCCGGCAAGACGGATGAGATTATGCAAAGAATTTACGAAATTTGCGACAAAAACGAAAAGAAGGTCACGGTTTTTGCGGAGGTCAATCCGCAGAACATGAGTTGACGTCAAAAATGGTGAAATAAATGGCATTGAGAAAGATATTGATGGAAGGAGACCCGCTGCTGCGCAAAAAATGCAGAGTTGTGGAAAAATTCGACGGCAGGCTTGCCGCGCTTTTCGACGACCTTAAAGAAACGCTGTCCGCCGTCGAAGGCTTGGGGCTTGCGGCTCCGCAGGTGGGGGTGTTGAAGCGCGCGGCGCTGATAGTTTACGACGACAAAATTTTTGAAGTGGTAAATCCCGAAATTCTGGAAACGCGCGGAGAGTGCGTAGACGACGAGGGGTGCCTTAGCGTAGGAGACAGACGGGGGCTGGTGCGCCGCCCTCAGTACATCAAACTCAAATATTTCGACAGGGACGGAAACGAAAGGCTGCTTGAAGCGGAGGATTACTTTGCAAGAGTGTTTTTCCATGAAATAGACCATCTTGACGGAATACTTTTCACGGACAAAATAGAGGAGCCTGAAAGCAAACCGTCGCAATCGAACAAAAAAGACAAAAGGAGCAAAAACGGCTGATGAGGGTTGCGTTTTTCGGTACGCCGGACTTTGCCGTCAATTCATTGCGGCGGTTGATTGAGTCGGGCAGAGAAATCGTCGCGGTGGTGTGTCAGCCCGACAAGGCGGGCAACCGCGGCAAAATCAGCTGCTGTGCGGTCAAAAATTACGCTGCGGAAAGGGGACTGAAGGTTTTTCAGTTTGACAGCGTCAGCCGCGAGGGAGCGGAGACGCTGCGCGCATTGAGACCTGACGTAATAGTTACGTGCGCTTTCGGTCAGTTTTTAAGCGAGGAAATTCTTTCGCTCGCGCCTTTTGGCGTGATAAACGTCCACGCTTCGCTGCTGCCCGCTTACAGAGGAGCTTCTCCCGTTCAGAGCGCGCTGATAAACGGCGAAACGGTAACAGGCGTGACGATTATGCGAACCGTAAAGAAAATGGATGCGGGCGATATCATTTTAAGTGAAGAGGTGCCTGTCGGAGAGGAGGAAAATTTCGGCGGGCTTTTTGAAAGGCTTTCCCGCGTGGGGGCTCGTCTGCTTGACGAGGCGCTGACTCTTTTGGAAAAGGGCAACGCCGTGTTCACGCCGCAGGACGATAGTCTCGCCACTTACTGCAAAAAGATAACAAAGGAAACGGAAAAAATCGATTTTTCCATGCCCGCAAAAAAAATAAACGACTTAATCAGGGGTTTAAGTCCCGCGCCCTGCGCATACGGCGAGCTTAACGGACAGCGTTTGAAAATCGTTGCCGCGAAGGTGCGCGCGGATATAAATATAGAAGGTAAGGCAGGCTCGATTGTTCAGCGCGACGGGGCAGTGTTCGTCAGGTGCGGCGACGGCGTTGCTTTGTCCCTGCTGGAAGTGCAGCCGCAGAACGGCAGAAAAATGGACATAAAGAGTTTTTGCAACGGTCGCAGAACCGACGGGTGCGTATTTGAATGAAAGAAGCTTTTTTGGCCGCATACTCGTGTCTCGACGCCGTTTTCAGAAAAAAAGCTTTTTCGGGTATTGAGCTTAACAACGCGTTGAAATGCTGCTCGGAAAAAAACAGGGCTGTTGTCACAAAGCTGTTTTACGGTACGCTTGAGCTTGCTTTGAAATACGATTACATTTTGTCGCTGTATGCGAAAACCGTCAAGCCTTCGGTTGCGACAGCGCTGAAAATGGGGCTTTACGCTTTTGAGGCGCTCAATCTTCCGCAGGCGGCGGCGGTCAACGAGACGGTTGCGCTGATAAAAAATTTGGGCAAGGGAGGCGCGGCAGGATTTGCAAACGCCGTCATGCGGCGCGCTACGGACGACCTGAAAGAAGGGAAAATAAATTTCGGAGAGGACGAACTCAAAGCTGCCGCATTGAAAAACGGCTTTCCGCAGTGGGCGGCTTTGCGTCTTGAAAACGATTTCGGCAGGGAGACGGCGTTGAAATTCGTTTCTTACAGGCAGGACGAAGCGTGGAGACACGTCAGATACAATCCTTTTCGTATAGAATTGCGGGACTTTGAAAGTCTGCTGTCCGACAGGCAAATAAGTTTCAGACAAGGTCCGTTCAAGGGAGGTTATTTCGTAAAGGGCAGACTCGACGGCGTGCCGCAGGACTTGTTTACTTTTCAGAGCGCAGGCTCCATGGCGGTTGCCTTTGCCTGCGTTTTGAAGCGGAACGGAAAATTTCTCGACCTTTGCGCCGCGCCCGGTGGAAAATCGGTGCTGGCGGCGCAGCTTTCGCCTCAGGCGGAGATAGTAGCCTGCGACATACATCCCCACAGAACCGATTTGATTGAAAAATACGCCGCGCGCATGGGAGTAAAAAATATCAAGGTTTCTCTCAACGACGCTACAGTATTCAATCGGGAATTTAAGGACGCTTTCGACTGCGTACTGTGCGACGCGCCGTGCAGCGGCTTCGGGGTGCTGTCCTCCAAGCCCGACATAAAGCTGTTCAGAAAAGAAAGCGACGTGGAGGAGCTTGCGGCATTGCAGAGCAAAATTCTCGGCGTTGCGGCAAGGTATGTCAAAAGGGGAGGTTCTTTGGTTTACTCTACTTGCACGGTGTTCAAAAGGGAAAACGACGACGTGGTCAACGATTTTTTGCTTGAAAACAAAAATTTCGCAGCGGAAAAAATCGACCTGCCCGTCGACACGGCTTGCGGCATGGAAAAGTTTGCGCGGTTTTTTCCTTTCAGAGACGGTTTCGACGGCTTTTTTATCGCCCGCTTAAAGAGGCTTGTTTGATTTATGAAGCAATTGTTGTCGGATTTCAATTCGGAAGAAATACGGGAAGCTCTCGATATTCCGCCCTACAAAGCCAAGCAGATTTTCAGGTGGCTTGCAAAGGGCTGCGATTTTGCGGAAATGAGCGACCAGAGCAAGGCGTTTAGGGAAACTCTTCAAGAAAATTATTTTGCGCAGGGCGTAAAAAAAATAAAGCGTTTGGTTTCGGAGGACGGAACCGAAAAATATCTTTTTGCCTTAAACGACGGAGCGGTCGTAGAGGGCGTACTCATGAAATACAAGTACGGCAACACTCTGTGCGTTTCCACTCAGGCAGGGTGCCGCATGGGATGCGCTTTTTGCGCAAGCACCTTAAACGGTCTTGAAAGAAGCTTGTCCGCAGGCGAAATATACGGCGAGGTCGTCGCGGTAAACCGTTTGAAGGAGGGCGGTCTCGGCGAGGGGCGCGCGGTGACAAACGTGGTGCTTATGGGAAGCGGGGAGCCGCTTGACAATTACGACAACGTAATCGGTTTTTTAAGGCTTCTCAATTCTCCCGACGGGCTTAACGTGTCTTACAGAAACATTTCCCTTTCAACCTGCGGCTTGGTCCCGCAGATAATCAGGCTTGCAGACGAGGGAATTGCCGTCAATCTTACCGTTTCCCTGCACTCGCCTTTTCAGCATAAGCGTATAAAGCTTATGCCCGTGTCTAAAAAATATCCGCTGCTTTCGGTCGTGGAGGCGGCGAAGTATTATTTTGAAAAGACGGGCAGGCGGGTTTATTTTGAATACACGCTTATAAGCGGAGAAAACGATTCCGACGAAGACGCCGAAAGACTTGCCGAGCTTCTTAAGGGATTTCCCGCGCATATAAATCTGATTAGACTTAATCCCGTCAGGGAAAGGAGGCTCAAAGGCACGGGCGACTCCGCGGCGGCGGCTTTCGCCGCCCGTCTTCAAAATCTAGGGCTGTCCGTTACGCTAAGACGCAGAATGGGAGCCGATATAGACGGCGCGTGCGGGCAGCTGCGCAAGAGATATTTGGAGGAAAACGGCTTTGAAAACGGGTAAGGTTGTCAAAAGCGTGGGAGGAGTGTTTTACGTTTTCTGCGACGGCAGAAGAATGCGGTTGTTTTCCCGCAAAAAAATCAGGCTGCGCGACGAGGTGATTGTCGGCGACAACGTACTGTTCGACGAAAAGGAGAGAACAATCGAAAAGGTTTTGCCGCGGACAAACCGTCTTGTGCGCCCGCCTGTGGCAAACGTGGACTGCGCGTTGATTTTCGTAGCGCCGAGTCCCGAACCGGACCTTTTTCTTGCCGACAAAATTCTTCTCAATTGTTTCAGACAGGACGTCAGTCCGTTGTTCGTCGTCAACAAAAAGGATATTTCCGACGACGCTTTTTGCGACAGAATAAAGTCCAATTATTCGTCTGCGGCGACGGTGTTTTGCGTGAGCGCTTTGACGGGTGAGGGCGTAGAGGCCTTAAAACGGGCTTTGGCGGGCAAAACGGTGTGTCTGACCGGACAGTCGGCAGTGGGAAAAACGACTCTCCTCAATCTCCTTACGGGTGAAAATATGCCTACGGGCGACCTGTCCGAAAAAATTTCGCGCGGAAAAAACACAACGCGGCACAGCGAGATTTTTGGCGCGGGACAGGATACGTTCTTAATCGACACTCCCGGATTTTCTCTGCTTGACACGCAGGAAATAAGAGCGTTTGAGTTGGGGCTGTTTTATCCCGACTTTGCCGAGCAGGCGCCGCTTTGCCGTTTCAATATGTGTACGCACACGGCCGAGCCGGACTGCGCGGTAAAAAGCGCCGTCGAACACGGACGGATAAACGGGGAACGGTACGAGAGATACGTCGCGCTTTTTGAACAGCTGAAAAAAGCTGAAGAAGAACGCTTTTAATTCACGGAGAATTTTATGAAAACAGTTATTTCGCCTTCTATTCTTTCCGCAGATTTTGCGGACATGGGAAACGCCGTCAGACGACTTGAACAATGCGGAGCCGATTGGGTGCATTGCGACGTTATGGACGGAGTATTTGTGCCTAACATAACCTTCGGGCAGAAAATGGTTTCGGACATATCGGGACTGACAGACCTTGTGACTGACGTACACCTCATGATAACCGAGCCTATAAGGTACGTAGAGGAATTTGTCAGGTGCGGCGCGGATATAGTTACGTTTCATGTCGAAGCCGCGCAAAGCGTTGCGCAAACAATAGCGGCGATAAAAAAGGCCGGCGCAAAGGCAGGGCTTGCGTTGAAGCCCGCAACTCCCGTCGACGCCGTCGCGCCGTTTATCGACGGTTTGGATATGATATTGGTTATGAGTGTGGAACCCGGCTTCGGCGGGCAGAGCTTTATGCCCTGCGCATTGGACAAAATACGCCTTGCAAGAAAATTGGCGGGGACACGCAACATAAGAATACAGGTTGACGGCGGTATATCGGAAAAAAACGCGGCTTCCGCGGTGCAGGCGGGGGCGGACTGTCTTGTTGCGGGCAGCGCGGTGTTCAAGTCGCACGATATGGCGCAAACAATAAAAAAATTGCGCGGCGTGTAACAAAAAAAGCTCAAAGGACATATAATGTAATAATTCCAAGAAAAGGGGGATGTCTATGAGAATTTGTTGTTTCAGATTGCCTAAATTTCTTTGTCCGTTGTTCAGATTGCTGTTCGGAAAAAAAGTCGTAAGATAATATTTCCGACATCCGCATACTATTATTTCAGATATAATATATCGAAAAAAGAAAAAACGGCTTAAAAAGCCGTTTTTTGTTGGTATTTTTTTATTTTTCGACTCTTACCGAGAGTTCGCCGTTTTCCGCGTCCGTTATAAGCGTGCTGTTGGGTTTCAGCTCTCCGCTCAGCATTACGCGCGCGAGCAGCGTTTCCACCTTGCTTTGAATATATCTTTTGAGCGGTCTTGCGCCGTAAACGGGGTCGTAGCCGTGTTCGATAATGAAATCCTTGGCGCGGTCGGTAACAGACAGTTTCAGCTGCTTTTCCGCAAGACGCTTGGACAGGGAGGAAATCAGTATGTCAATAATTCCCGTTATGTTTTCCTTAGTCAAAGGCTTGTAGAAGATGATTTCGTCAAGTCTGTTCAAAAATTCGGGGCGGAAGCTTGTTTTTAAAAGTCTTTCCACTTCAAAACGGGCGTCCTCCTTTATTTCTCCCGTCTTTTCGTCTATGCCTTCGAGTATATAAGAGGAGCCGAGATTGGAGGTCAAAATCAGTATTGTGTTTTTGAAGTCCACCGTGCGTCCCTGAGAATCCGTTATTCTGCCGTCGTCGAGGACTTGAAGCAAAATATTGAAAACGTCCGGATGAGCCTTTTCTATTTCGTCGAACAGCACGACGGAGTAGGGCTTGCGCCTTACCGCTTCGGTCAATTGACCGCCTTCTTCATAGCCCACATATCCGGGAGGCGCGCCTACAAGACGGGAGACGGAAAACTTCTCCATATATTCGGACATATCTATTCTTATCAGATTGTGTTCGTCGTCGAAAAGACACTCTGCAAGCGCCTTTGCAAGCTCCGTCTTGCCGACTCCCGTCGGACCGAGAAACATAAAGGAGCCTATCGGTCGGTTGGGGTCCGCAATGCCTGCGCGTGAACGCATGATGGCCTCGCTGACCTTGGTTACTGCCTCGTCCTGTCCTATGACGCGCTTGTGGAGAACGTCGTCGAGGTGGAGGATTTTTTCTCTTTCTCCCTCCATGAGTTTTGAAAGAGGGATACCCGTCCAGCGGGAAACCACCTTGGCTATTTCTTCTTCCGTTACCGTATCGCGCAAAAGCGTGGTATGCTTGCTTTCGCTGTTTTGCTGCGCCTGCGCGAGCTTTGCGTTAAGCTCCGGCAGTTTGCTGTAACGCAGCTTTGCGGCAAGCTCGTAATCGGCTTTGCGTTGAGCCGCCTCTATTTCGGCGTTGGTTTTTTCTATTTCCGCTTTGATGTCGGAAACCTCGTTTATGCTCTTCTTTTCGTTTTCCCACTGCGCTTTCATGGCGCGGAATTTTTCTCTCAGGTCGGAAAGCTCTTTCTGAATGTCTTCAAGTCTGTTTCGCGACAGTTCGTCCGTCTCCTTTTTGAGTGCGGTTTCTTCTATTTCAAGCTGCATTATGCGTCTGGAAATTTCATCCATTTCCTGCGGCATGGAATCGATTTCGGTTCTTATCATCGCGCACGCCTCGTCCACCAGGTCGATTGCCTTGTCGGGGAGAAAGCGGTCGGTTATATAACGGTTTGAAAGGGTGGCTGCCGCAATCAGCGCCTGATCGTGTATGGACACGCCGTGGAAAATTTCGTAGCGCTCCTTCAAGCCGCGCAGTATGGAAACGGTGTCCTCGACATTCGGCTCGTCAACCGTGACGGGCTGAAAGCGGCGTTCAAGCGCGGCGTCCTTTTCGATGTATTTGCGATATTCGTCAAGAGTGGTAGCGCCTATGCAGTGCAGCTCTCCGCGCGCGAGCAGGGGTTTGAGAAGATTTCCCGCGTCCATTGCGCCGTCGCTCTTGCCTGCGCCGACGATAGTGTGAAGCTCGTCTATAAAAAGAATGATTTTGCCTTGGCTTTTTTTGATTTCGTTGAGGACGGCTTTCAGGCGTTCTTCAAACTCGCCTCTGAATTTGGCTCCCGCAATAAGCGCACCCATATCCAACGCGAAAATTGTTTTGTCTTTCAGCCCTTCGGGAACGTCTCCGCGTACTATTCTCAGCGCGAGACCTTCGGCAATCGCCGTTTTGCCCACGCCCGGCTCTCCTATGAGTACGGGGTTGTTTTTTGTTTTGCGGGAAAGGATTCTTATGACGTTGCGGATTTCTCCGTCGCGGCCGATAACGGGGTCGAGCTTGTTGGAGCGCGCACGCTCAACGAGGTCGAAGCCGTATTTGTTGAGCGCGTCGTAGGTGGTTTCGGGATTGTCGCTGGTTATTCTGTCTGTTTTCACCTTTTTTAATTCCTTCAAAAATCCGTCTTTGGTTATGCCGTGCGCACGGAAAATATCTTTAAGCGCGCCCTCGGCATAGTCGAAAATACACAGCATTATATGCTCGACGGACACATAGTCGTCCTTCATGCCTGCCGCGAGCTTTTCTGCGGCAGTCAGAATTTTGTCCGTAAGGGGACTGATATAAACCTTGTCAGGTTCTCTGCCGCTGCCCGACACGGCGGGAAGCTTTCTTATCAAAGTGTCGGTTTCCGCAAGCAAAGCGTCGGGATTTTTGCCCATTTTGCGGAAAAGATTGTTTACGAGTCCGTCCTCGCCGTCAAGCAGTGCGTAAAAAAGATGTTCGGGAAGAATTTGTATGTTTTGATTTTCTATTGCGATGTTTTGCGCAGTCTGGATTGCTTCAAGCGCTTTTTGCGTAAGTTTTTGAGCGTTCATAGTGTACCTCCTTTAATTCAGATTATCAATGCGCCGCTGTTGAGATATGCAAGATAGTCGTCTTCCATAGCCGTCAAATCGGAATAAGCTCCCGACAAGTGCTTTTTAAGCATGGCGTCGAAAACTTTGATGTAGGAAGAAATGGCGTTTGCACAGTCGTCGGCGTCGTAACGCGCGTTGACGGGCACGGACAGACTTCTGGTAAACCGCGTTTCGTCAAGCGTATAATTCAATGCGTTTTCCGGAAACAGCTTTAAAACGTAGGTATTTTCCAACCTCGCCCACAGTCTGAAAAATTCCGTCAGTCCAACGATAAGGTCGGGCGATTGAGTGCGGAAGTTTACTTTGAGCTGACCTATATTGCGTTCGGGAGTGCGGAACAGCTCCACCTCGTAACGGATTGTGGGGCGGTATCTGTATACAAGAGAGCTTTTTAAGGACAGGGTATTGTCGTTCATCGCGTGCGCGGCAATCAGCTCCGTTCTGTCGAAAAGACTTTCTATGCTTCTGAAAACGTCCGCAATGTGCTTTTCAGGCGTCACCATAGAGAGATAATCCGCAAGTATCTCGTTGATGAGCCTGGAACGATTTGTGTTTTGCTCCAAAGCAAGTCGGTCTATTGCTTCGACAACCTGCTCCGACAACATGAGGCTGTACATTGATTTTTTCATTTTTACCTCCGATTGCAAGTATTATAGCACACGGCAAAAAATTTGCAAGCATTTTT